>MDSZ01044675.1_pt1 | contig 13571 bp, 7 predicted proteins | sample 811201 | NCBI WGS metagenome assembly MDSZ01 (sample SAMN05326647, study PRJNA326480) | marine metagenome | isolation source: seawater | place: Indian Ocean: North | collected 2010
AACTCACTTACCCAAACCCCTCCACTGTTATTCTCATGTTTAGTGAACTTGTATTTGGTAGGGCACACCGGCAGCGTCTTCTGGCGTGAAGTCATGCCGGTGATACGCTGACCATCACGCACTTCCTTTGGCAGGTCTTTACCATACATGGCCTGCATCTTCGGCTTGTAGTCCCACAAGTCCAAATGACTAGGGCCACCGCTCATAAAAAGGTAAATAACCCTTTTAGCTTTCGCTACATGATGCAGCCCTCCATTGAATTCTGCTGGCGCAGCAAAGCTGTCTCGGCCGATCAAGCCAGCCATTGCCGCAGTGCCCAGCCCCAGTGCTGTGCGGCCAAATAATTGCCGCCTTGTCATCATTAACTCAGTTTCACGAAATAAATCATTCATTTTCTTTTACCAAAATTAATAAACCCATAAGGCTGGCTCACTAGCAAGTACTGTAATGGCCACTTGTGTCCACGCAGCGTGCTCGATCACATCTAGCTTTTCATCCCGAAGCGAATCACCAATTGCCAGAAGCGCTTTGGCATCAGCTTCATTGTTCTTGTAACGGTATTTAAGTTTCGTGTAGAGCGCCATACACAAAGCCTCTTCGATTTCAGTCGGAGCACGGCTTGCAATAAGCTCAAAGAGCAACCTAATACGAGCAAAAGCATTATCAGCCGCAGCCTCCTTCATTAAACGCTCTCCAAAGTTACGACCCATTTCGACACGCTGTTTTTCATTTAGCAGTGCCAACGACTGAGTAGGTGTGCTGGTACGTAAGCGCTGGACACAACTACTTTCACGGCTGGGAGCATCAAAAAGTGTCATCATGGGATGTGGGCTCGTTCGCTTCCAATAAACGTAAAGGCTTCGCTGATATTGCCGGGCATCCTTATCGGGCACATAATTCTTGGTGTTACTTCCTGGATGCATCAATGCTTTCCACAATCCCACTGGCTGATAAGGCTTCACGCCTTCCCCTCCCATCGATTCATTGAGCAAACCGCTAGCCCACAAGGCTACATCACGCAAAGCTTCAGCATCCATACGAAAACTCGGCCCACGCGCAAACAATCTGTTCTCCGGATCTTTCATAGCCTGACGATAGGCCGAACTTTGCCTAAAGGTTCGACTTGTCACCATCATCCTCAACATTGCCTTTAGGTTCCATTTTCGGTCCTGAAGTTCTACTGCGAGCCAATCGAGCAGCTCCGGATGAGTAGGCTGCTCTCCCTGCAACCCAAAGTCAGCAGGTGTCCGCACTAAAGCCTCACCGAAAGTTCTTTGCCAGACGCGATTTATCAGCACACGGGCCACCAAAGGATGTTCGGGTGCTGTAAGCCACTGCGCTAAACCAAGCCTATTGGAGGGCGCCCCCTCAGGTAATTCGCCCATTACAGTGAATACACCAGGATTTAACGAATCGCCCTTGGGAAGGTTATACTCTCCGCGTTCCAGCAATTTGGTTTCACGAGGCTTGGGCAAATCCTTAGCCACCAGCGTGGTCGTCATTCGCCCTTTTAGGGTATCCATGCGCTTGAGCAGAGTAACTGCCTCTTTATGAATTACTAACTGCTGAAACCCTCCCTTGGGATTGGCCACCAGCTTTAGTCGATCCTGCGGCGTGGTTTTTTTCTTTGTCATTGCCGCCTGTAAACCCTTGTTCTCCGGTTTCTCGGAAAACGCCTTGGCCGCTTTCAGAATCCTTGCTTGATCGACTTGCACTGCCTTCTCTTCAGTTTGAATCGCGTCCCAATTATCCCATGCATCCGCGTCTGCCGGAGCCTTTATAGTGGGACCAAATTCATATCTATTGCCATCCATCGAAGGCTCAGCAGTACTATTAAAATAAGCCATCATCCGGTAATACTCAATCTGGGGTATCGGATCATACTTGTGGGTATGACAGCGAGCACAGGTGAGGGACATCCCCAATAGCGTAGTACCCAACGTTTCTACTCGGTCAAAATTATTCTTGGCCTGAAATTCCTCAGGAATAGCCCCCCCTTCAGCTGTAGTAGGATTCATCCGCACAAAGCCTGTGGCTACGAGTTGGGCCATTGTTGGATTAGGCAAAAGGTCTCCGGCCAATTGCCACGTGAGAAATTCATCTAAAGGCTGGTTTTGGTTGAGCGCCCTAACCACCCAATCACGATAAGGAAAAATACCGCGCTTGTTATCCAAGTGCAGCCCATGCGTATCTCCATAACGTACTGCATCGAGCCAATACCGGGCCTGGTGCTCACCATAACGGGGGCTTGCTAAAAGCTCATCCACAAGTTTCCCGTAAGCCTGCGAACTCTTATCATTCAAAAATGCCTTCACCTGCCCCGGCTCTGGAGGAAGGCCCGTGAGCACCAGAGCAACACGGCGTGCTAAAGTTGCCTTGTCCGCTTCAACAGCAAAGGTCACTCCAGACGCTTTTAGTTTCGAACCAATAAAAGCATCAATTGGATTTCCCTTAGTTGAAATTTTCTTTTTCTTCGGTGGCACAAACGCCCAATGCTTTGCATATTGCCCGCCCTGATTAACCCATTTTGTAAGTAACTCACGTTCATGTTTGGTCAATTGCTTTTCGGCTTTTTTGGGCGGCATCGGCTCCTCTTTATCGTGCAAACGAACAAGGATTTCACTCTTGGTGAGATCCTTGGAATTAATTGCTGAGTATCCCCCTAGATCACGAGTAGCTCCTTCAAAGGAATCCAGCCTGAGGATATCCTTTTTCTTCGCATCCGGTCCGTGACAGACAAAACATTTATTCGAAAGAATGGGGAGAATTTCGCGCGCGAAATCAACAGCAAACACAGGGTTCACATAAAACACAGTCGTTGCCAGAAATATCAAACGCTTCACAGGAAAAATTGTATCGACCCACCACCGGATTACCACTCAATTCAAGGTGAAATATCGATCAGAAATCTTCTAATTCTCTGAAAAAGATTTCTTCTCAACTGTCCAAAAAATGGCGTTGGCAAGCATACGTCTAAAGTTTTCGTTTTCAAAATCCTTGGGCACGCCCAGCGAGGTATAAAAATTGCGCGAACCTTTCCAGTTATTTATCCAACTGACCGCATGCTTATCTGTGCCAATGTCGCCTTGCTGCAACACCGTAACACTCTTGGCTAAAGGCCCAGCCTTGTAGAGTTCGTCGGAGATAATTTTGCCTACGCCCTTTAGTATAGGGTGTTTGCCAGAATTGGTTACCTTCACAGGACCATCATCAAAGTGCCCTTGGTAATTTCCGCCCATGATTTGCCGATCGAAAACCTCGTTATCGGCCTTCTGAAAAGCATGACTTGCGGTACGCACCCCCACAACGGACTTACCTTTCACCTAGTGCGTCCGAATAATTTTCATCTGCGGCTCGACCAACTTCATACGCCGTGAAAAAACAAACAACAAATCCGCTTCCTTGAGTTCATTCAGGCTTTGTAATTCTTTAATACCATCATGCCCCCATGAAACGCTGCATTTCACATCGTAATACTTCTCCAGCCACGGAATGAATTTTTTTAGTGACTCCTCGCTCTTGTACTCCCGCGCCCCGGAAATGAAATGGATCTTGAGCACCGCCGCATCAGATAAGGAGATAAGTGCAAACACTGCAAACCAATGGATAAACCGTATTTTCATGAGCTGAAACCACTATTGCACCTCAACCCCACGCCCTGGCAACGCCTCTCTCAGTGCGTAAGCCCGCAGTTATTACTTTTTCAGACCACCTTCTAAAAAAGCCAAATCCTTCTCAGTCAATCCCCGTCTTTCATGCACATGTAGGATTCGACAGGTTCCATCCTCCTCGCATTCATCAATATTCTTTTTGCTGTCATCAGCAAAAATGGCTTCCTCATAGCTAATATTCTCTGAACCCATCTCCTCAGATATAACCTTATGTTTCTTTCCTTTAAAACGAATGAGAGCTTCAGAGTCCCTGCCAAAAATGGCCTCTTCCTTGAAAAATCCAATCAAACCGACACGAGTAAGTGATTCTTTTATCACAGCAGTGTAACCATAAGAGACAATGATACATTTAACTTCTGCTTGGGCTAGTCGTTCAAAGTGCTTCTTCAACCTTTCGATACGTTCCTCGCCTCCAAATGCATCAACAAAAAACTGGTCGTTTTCTCCTGACACATCTTCAGCCCCTCTAGTCTCGTGAAAGATGTGAATTACCGAAAGGGTCTGGTCAAAATCATAAAAAACAATTCGGAGGGGCTTTTGAGTTTTTTCTTCCACAGACAATTCCTTTTTTGTCGATTTAGATTGAGTGGCAGGAGGGCCGGCAGGTCCGCACCCACCGGCAAACAAGAAAGTTAGAGTCAAAAGGATAATAGCCTGCCTCATGGCCTAACCCTACTCTCTTCCCTTATCAATTCAAGTTCGCACCAGCGAAGCACCAAAGGTTCCCTGCAAAATCGTGTACAAACAGCAAGTTGCCAGTGATGACCGGGGATGTTTTGATGGGAGTTCCCAAAACGTGTTCCCACACCACCTTGCCCGACTTGTTCACTGCGCGCAAAGAAGTGTCATCATGACCAAACCAGGCAAGGTCACCGGCAATGAAAGGAGTGGAACTCCCGGCCATGGCCTGACGACGTGATCTGTGGAAACGCTTGGCATCAGTTGCGCACTTCACTGTCCAGAGTGGCTTGCCGTCCTTCAGATTAAACGCCCGACAATTGGTTCCGTTAACGAGCAGCAAGTCATCCCACACCACCGGGATTGCGTTTTGATAGCCTGCGTTCAGATGACCTGCCTGCCATATCATTCTACCGGTTGCAGCTTCACGAACGCGGATACCTGAAGAGCCGCTATAGATCAGTTTACCATCTACCACAATTGGAGCAGAGGTTGATCGTGAGGTTTCCTCTATGCGCCAGACTTCTTTACCACCAAACACATTGAAAGCTACACCACCTCCACGGCGCACACTGTAAAGGACATTATCAAAGACAGTGGCAAAGGAGCCGTAGTGACCAATGTCTCCAATGTAAACAGCCTTCTCCGTTCCGGTTTTGTAATCCAAAAGAAATTGCGGATTACGCCAGTCACTCACCACCAACCCGTGGGGGGTAGGAACCGGAGGCGTGTTATTGATGGCCAGTGGCCGCCCTTCCTCATAGGAGGCAGCCAAGGGCTTACTCCAAAGCAACTTTCCGTTATCCGCAGCATAAGCCGCCACCCAACCTTCACCAGTAATGGCATAAACAACTTCATCATGAACACTCACCGGGCCACGAATATCGCCCATGGGTGAAGATGACCTCCAAATTTGTTTTCCTGTCGATACATCCAAACATAAAACACCTGCACCCGGAGAACCTGCGTTGGGATTACCAATGGACACATAAACCCGACCCTTAGCTACAGCCGGCGAATTAAAAAGCACATGCGTGCTGCCGGTGTGCTTAACCCATAAGGGGTAAAGCGGAACAGCCGGTCCTTTAGTTATTCGACGCGGCGTTTGGTTGCCCGCCAAAATCCAAGAGAAATTCTTATCCGGAGCAGCCACCGGCCTCTTGTGACTCTTTACGGTAACAACCTGCTCTCTTTGCCATAATTTCCCAGCAACATCCCTTGCCTGTAACTCACAACGCCAAGTCCCCTGCTGATCCGGCGCAAACTCTCCATGCCATGACCAGTCTCCCTGCGACTGAAGTTTTGTGGTCGTAACTTTACCTGCCGGTGAAGTCCACTTGCAGGTGACTGAATCGACCAGCAGAGCAGTATCGTATGCCAGAACAACCAGAGGTTGGGAACCCATGGTTGCGACCGGCCCCGGTGCCATCACCCGTAACCGTTTGTACTGGCCGGCCACGCGCAGCTTGGAGATTATCCCCTTGGGCGAAACGTAAACCCAGCGGTAGGTTCGTGAGTAGGCACCCCAGTCACGTCCACGGGCAGGTGCACTGTTAAGTACCGGAACCCCGTGACGACTGCCCGCCTGTACCACATGCCAGTGTGCCCCGATCTGGCCAATCATATTAATACCCTCGGCCTTACGCCGGTTGAACCACGCCGCATCAAGAGGATAGTGGGAAATGGCAATTACCGGCATGCCCTTAGGCAGAGCCTCCAGATCGGCCTTGAGCCAGTTCTTCTGGCGTGTCTGCGCAGCGTTTCGCAGATACCCGGTCTCGGTGATGAACTGGATAAAATGCACCCCCCCATAGTTCCAAGAATAATACGGTGGCCCAATGCGTTGTTCAAAATTCACAGTACAACGTGGATCCAAAATATTGCCATCGTGCCCGCCAAACCCCTCGTAAACAGGAATCCTTGAGGACCGGCGAATGTGGTCATACATGTCCCATTCAAAATGAGTACCATTCATGGTAAGATCCCCAGCTGTCGTGAGAAAAGCAGGCCCGCCGGGTGCCGCGGTGAGTTGTGCGTAATCCTTAGCCGTCGGAATCATCTGCTCCATAACAGTGAACTGGCTGTCGCTGGCAGCCATAAACCAAAATTCGCGCTTGGCAGATTTCACATCTTTAACAAACCCAAAATCGAACTCATAACGGGTTTGCTTTTCATCAAACCGAATACGCCCAAAGAAATCAGTGGTCGGCTTGAACCCGGTTGGGCGAGTTGCACATACAAAACGGTGGTGAGGTTCATCGAGAACCTGAATAATAAACTCAAAGGTCCCATCCTTAGCCGTACGGGTCACCCGGTCTCCATCACTTACCATGATATATGATAAACCCGCTTCATCCGCTTCGCGTTTGCCATTGCCATTTTTATCCTCATACACCAAGCCCTTCACCTGAACCTCCCGCGGTTGGGTGGCTGCCAGGGAAGGTTCGGGCCGTTTGGGAATGTTCTTTCGGGCTGCGTCCAGCTCCTCTTGATTATATCCCCTCAATAAATCCTCTATACTACGCAGATCCGTATCCTTAACCAAATCCTGAGGCCGCTGGTCAGCTGCATCCGCCTCAAACATCAAAAGAAAATACAAGGCAACAAGAAATCGACTCAGAATTCCAATAGGCATGAGTCAATTCTGCCTTGGACATTACACCTTGGCAAACCCGCTTTGCAGTTGCGCAAACGCGCCCGGCGAGGTTGGATTTCTCGTACACCATGAAAGCGTTACACCCCCTTCTTGTCGTTGGTCTTTTGGTTTCTCTTTTCCCGACCCAAGCCGCCCTGCGGGCAGGAGCTCTGGTAGTGGATGCCACGCCCAAGCAACTGCCGGTGCACGTCAATGGAGGAATGCGTCAACGAGAGCTGAATGAAGTCGGCTCCCCCATTACGGTTCGAGCCATAACATTGGATGATGGCAATACTCAGTTGGCCATTGTGGCAGTCGATAGTTGCATGATGTCCCGTACTTTCCTTGATGAAGCCAAGTTAGCCGCCAGTAAAAAGAGCGGCATTCGGCCCGACAAAATGTTTATTAATGCCACTCACACCCACACCGCCCCGGCGAGCATGGGATGTCTGGGCACAGATGTAGACCCGCGTTATCCGTTACTACTCAAGCGAAAGATTATTGAGGCCATTGATGGCGCAAAGAAAAACATGGAGCCCACACAAGTGGGAGCAGCGGTTTTTGATGCTAATGAATTTACAGCCGTCCGTCGATGGATCAAACGGCCTGATCGGATTGCAAATGATCCTTTTGGCAACCCGACCGTGCGTGCGACCATGCATGCCGGAAACAACTGGGATGATGTCACCGGTGAATCAGGCCCGGAGGATCCGGATTTTTCGCTGGTGAGCTTTCAATCTCTAAAAGGCCGTCCCATTGCTCTCCTTGCCAATTTTTCCATGCACTATTTCAGTGGTGGAATAAAAGGAATCCATGCCGATTACTTTGGCCTATTTAATAAAGGCATGGAAGCGGCCATCATGCCGCCAAACAACAATGAGGAGCTACATCCGCCCTTTGTCAGCGCACTAGGTCATGGCTGCAGCGGAGATATCTGGCGGCGCGATTATACCAAACGTCCACTCATTAATCTCAGCATTCAGGAATATACTGACGCTCTTGTTAAAGAGACTTTAGCCGCATACAAAAAAATCAAATACACCCACAACGTCACGCTCTCAATGGCCGAAGCCAAGCTACCCTTAAAATTTCGCGCGCCCGACCAACAACTACTTGAGTGGGCCAAAGAAGTTGTCAGCAAAACAGAAGGACTACCTAAAACGCAGCCGGAAATTTATGCCCGCGAACAAATTTTTCTTCACGAACGCCCTAAAGCCGAACTCATCCTGCAAGCCATCCGCATTGGCGATATCGGCATTACTGGCATCCCTAATGAAGTTTATGCGTTGAGCGGCCTTAAACAAAAAGCCTACAGCCCCTTAAAAACCACTATCACCTTTGATCTAACCAATGGAGCCGAAGGTTACATCCCTCCCCCTGAGCAACATGTCCTCGGTGGATATAATACCTGGGCTGCCCGCACCGCCGGACTGGAAACTTCAGCTGAACCCAGAATTGTCGAAACCTGCATTCAACTACTTGAGCAGGTGGCCGGCAAACCACGCAAAAAAATTAAAGTATCCCAAGGCCTGGCCGCCCAATTGATTACCAAAGCCAAACCGGTCGCATGGTGGCGCATGGATGAATTTATCGGTCCACGCGCTATTGATGAATTGAACCGGGCCGATGGCACTTATGAAGATGGGGTAGTTTTTTATCTGGCCGGCCCCGATTCCAAGGCGTTCACCCCGGGCCAAATCAACCGCGCAGCCCATTTCTGTGGTGGGCGCATGCAAACACGCATACCCAATCTCGGTAAAAGCTACAGCGTGTCTCTTTGGTTCTGGAACGGGATGCCGATTGATTCGCGACCAGTCTTGGGCTGGATGTTTGGTCGTGGGCAGAATTACAGCACCCAAGCAACCGGAGATGGGCTGGGACTAAACGCCAAAAGTCAGTTAATCTTCAGTAACGGAAAAGAAACGCTTACCGGTAAAACCAGTGCAGAGCGGTGGAAATGGCACCATGCCCTGTTAGTGCGGGATAAGGAAAAAGTGCAGGTGTATCTGGATGGCAAACTGGAGATATCCGACGAAGCAAATGCAGTGAGCAATGTAGAAACTCTCTTTCTTGGGGGACGCAATAACAAAGAATCCAGCTGGGAAGGTCGGCTGGATGAAGCGGCAGTGTTTGATCGAGCTTTGAGCGAAAAAGAAATTAAGTCTCTTTTATTACCTTAAGGAAGTAAGCTTAAAACTTAGGCAGTTCGCTCCTCGAAAGTCGCGCGGAACCAAAATTATTTTTACCAGCGTAGAGACCGTCTTTGAGTATCAGCTTTATGCGAATGATATCGTGTGGATTGGTCACGGTGAGCATCCCATCTTCAACTCGCCAAACGCCATCCCACGCCTTGCCGGCACGTGCCAAATGACTCCGGCCATCAGACTTAAGATTTAGCACGTACTTGCTACCATTATTGCTAAAGCGAATATGCCATTTACCGAGCATCGCCTTAGCCGCAGCAGTCGTAGGTGCTACCGATTTCATGGAGGGCTTTAGCTTCGATGGTTCGACCACGGTCAACGCTGGAGTCGTTCCAAGCGGAAGCACCCATATGTTTCGGAACTGCAGCGGCTCCCGGTGGTTTTGCAGCTTAATTGGCCCCGGTCGTCCCATCGGTCCGCCGCGTACGCCGTACTTGGATTTTCCAGGTATTTCAAACTTGTCGTGAATGAGGACACCGTTGTGGCGCACGGTGATAACCGCGTCCTTCACTTTCTTACCGTCCTCGAAAACAGCGTTGGTGAAGTTCACGTCAAAGGTTTGCCAGACCAGCGGTGGCAAACACATGTTCACATCCGAGCCCTTATGACTATATATACCGCCGCACTCGTTATGATCACCGTCCATTCCGAACGAGTCGAGCACCTGAATCTCGTAATCGTGCACGTGATAGAATCCGCTGTTGCCACGGTCCTGACTGCGGTATTCCGGCTGGTACGGGATCATCAACTCCAGATGAATCTTGTAATTATGGAACATACGCTTCGACATCAGGTCACCAGGCAGCGGCATGAGAGTCTTTAATGTCTTGTGGATACTACCACCGGTCCACTCCTTCATATTACTGCCATCAAAAAGAACAATCGATCCAGGCGGTGGTTTCTGCCCAAGTGTAGGACTATTTCGAATGATTTTCTTCAAATCAAACAACGCACCGTCAACCTGCCCCTTCATAATGTCACCGGCAATGTGTGCAGTACATCGCTTATGCCCCACCGGCGGAAATTTTTTCAAGAGCGATACACGAGTGGAGGAAGGCTTTTTTTCCCTACCCCGTGTCGCCGCCACATGCGCACGTTTACCAGAGACGGGAGTAAAACCAACTTCATCGCCCATCATTTTCCCGTCCATTAGGCTGCGTTCCATGCCATCCCAACCTGCCCCCGGAAGCCCGCCTGTGTAGAGCACGGCCTGAAAGATTCCCGCCCCCAGCGACACTACTTGACACCCCAGTTTGCCGCCATTTTCTAACGAACCGACATACTCTCCCTGAAACTTGAAATCGGCTGGAATCGTAGGGTCAGCAGGATCAATCCACCGACCGTCGTTTGCTCCTTGAGTCGGAATGCCTAAACAAAATAAAACCGTAAGGATGATTCTCATTTTTGTATTAGCTTACTAAGCTAATCCCTGATGGGACCTGGGTGATTAATCTTAGTCGCATTCTTGGAAGCTCCTGGCATCTCGGCGTGAGGGTTTCTTGTTTTTACCTTCCCTGGAGGCAGAATCTTCCCGTCCTCGATGCGGGGCGGATCGTGCCGGTTGGGAGTCGGATTGACAGGAACGGAATCCCCCGTCTGCTTGGCCCATTTGGTGAGTAGAGCTCGTGCCCGCTGCAAGGTCTTGGCATGCTTGGGGTCGTCTGCCAAGTTGGTTAATTGGTGCGGGTCTTCCTTTACTTGGAAGAGTTCCTCAGGAGGGCAGGGATTGGCGAATATCTGATACTGCTTGGGGTTGGTTTTGCCGGCGGCATGAGCCCCCCAAAGCTCGGCTCCCGCCGGGGTGCGATCATCCGATTCGTAAGAAAGATTGGGCTGGTTGGGGAAATTGTTCCGGATATAGAGAAAGTTCCCGAAACGGACCATACGTTCGTGTGCCTGATAAACGTGCCAGTTGTGCTCGGCAAAAACAAAATCACGGGTCTTGCTCTGAGGTTCTCTCAAGACAGAGGTAAAGCTCACCCCTTGAATGCGCTTATCTTTTTTGGCACCGGCCAGTTCCAGAATAGTGGCACTGATATCAATGGAACTAATGAGTGAATCAGTCACCGCAGGCTTAATGGTGCCGGGCCGCGCAATGAGAAAGGGGGTACGGATGCCGCTATCATAAAGACGAGTTTTACAGCGCGGGAACGGCCGGCCGTTGTCGGTCATGTAAATGATATAAGTATCTTTTTCAATCCCCTGCTCCTTCAATTCCTTACGTAGTTGCCCCACATAATAATCAGTGCGGCTCACTTCGTGCAGGTACTCAGCCAAATCCTTCCTCGTGACGGGACCATCATATAGATAGGGCGGTACTTCCATGTCCTCAGGCTTGTACTGCGGTGCCTTGTCATTGAGCTTCCAGTTACGATGAGCGTCGCTGGAGGCGAACCAGAAGAAAAATGGCTTATCCTTCGGGCGCTCACGCAGCATCGGCACCCAATCCGCCGATTTGCTGGGGCCCTTACCGCCGGAAACTTTGTCGAACCCGCGGTTCACTGCCTTGCCCATATGATGCTTACCTGAGAGTGCGGTATAATAACCGGCTGCCTGCAGGGCCTTGGGAAAAACCGGCTGATCAACCGGTAAAGTGGTGTGGAGCTCCGCTGCGCCGGTATTGTGAGGGTAACGGCCGGAGATGATGCTGCAGCGACTGGGCGAACAACTGCTGATACTTAGGTAAGCATTATTAAAACGCATTCCCTCTCTAGCCATCTTATCGAGGTGAGGGGTTTGAGCAACCTTACTGCCGTAACAACCGAGGTCATCCCATGAAATATCATCAGTAATAAAGAGAATGAAATTGGGTTTGTCCGCTGCTTGAATGGAAAATGCGATAAACGCTATTAATACAATTAAATTATTCATTTAAAAAGTCAGTCTTCGATGATGCGACCTTGATTTATTTTTTCCAAAGCTGATGAGGAATGTTTCGGCTTGTACGGATACCAGTCAGGCGCACCGAACCAGTCGTACATGACGGCGCGGAATTTTTCGATTTTCTCGGAGGGTTCTTTTTTCCACCCCATATCACCGGTTTCACTAATCCAGGTATCGAGTGCAGCCCGCATTTCGGTGAGGGCTTTAATGTGTTCAGGCCGGGTGGAGTCGATCAGGTTATTCAATTCATTAGGATCAGCCTCGGTATCAAAAAAGTATTCACGCCGAAATTCAGTAAAGAGAGGCATCAGGTGTGGATCAAGTTTTCCCTTTTTATATAGCTCACGCATCACCTGCTGCACGGGAAAGCACTTCTCTTTGTAAAAGTTAACATAGGTGCCAAAGTTGAGCTCGGGTTGGAAATTGCGAATGTAATGGTAACGCTTGCCTCGAACCGACCTTAGGCGAAAAGGCACATCATCCACGCGGTCGCGGGCACTGAAGGCATATCTTCTTTGAGGATCTCGGTTTTTGCCGAGGAATACCCGGCTTTGCATGCCCAGAGGACGCTCAACACCGGCCAGAGACAGTGTCGTGGCAGTTAAATCAAGTAGGCTAATCACCTCTTCATTGACCGTACCCTGCTTGAAACCCTCAGGGGCAGGGAAATTCTTGGGCCACTTAATGATCATGGGCACATGTAGACCGGTATCGTAAACCCAATGGATGCTGCGATGATCGACGCGGCCGTTGTCGCCAAAGACAATGATGATCGTGTCATCCAGAAGCTTCTCCTTTTGAAGCTCCTTTAAAACAATACCAACACGCCGGTCCATATTTGAAACCGAGTTCAGATAGCGCGCCCATTCCTCATTGGAAGTTTTGTGCTTGGGAAAGTAAGCCGGAGGCACCACGGATTCAGGTTTGGCATACTGGACGTGCTCCTCCTCGCCCCACCACTTAATGCGCTCAGGCCGGTTTGTGCGAAAGTCGTAAATATCATATTCCGCTTCCGGAGTATTCACCTGCAGGAAGAAGGGTTTACCTTTTTTGATTTCATCCCAGTTGGTGCTCTCAAAAATTTTGCCTTCATTTACAAAATTAAGGTCAAGCTTGCCGGAACCCACCACTTGCTTGCCCATTTTTTTAATTGAACCGGTTAAATAACCCGCATCCTTGAGCCGATGGGTAAGGGGTCTTATGCCTTCGGGTAATCGAAAGCCATCATCCCGATGATCAGGAAAATGATGCAGGTTAACTGAAGTCTGATACATACCGGTCATGAAAGCGGAACGACTGGGCGCACAAACCGGTGCAGTGGCAAAAACCCGCGTGTAACGCACGCCCTGCACAGCCAATTGATCGAGGTGTGGAGTATGTACCCCTTGCCGGCCAAAACAGCCGAAGTCCAGATTACAGTTGTCGGTGATCAACCAAAGGATGTTGGGCTTATCCTTGGCTGAGGTAATACAGGGCAAAAGAAAGGCAAAGAGGATGGGA
>MDSZ01233888.1_pt1 | contig 13571 bp, 12 predicted proteins | sample 811201 | NCBI WGS metagenome assembly MDSZ01 (sample SAMN05326647, study PRJNA326480) | marine metagenome | isolation source: seawater | place: Indian Ocean: North | collected 2010
GGGCAGCGGCGCGCACGCGAGTTGTCATTCACCGCTAAAACCTTCAATGGAGCTCAGGCTGTTGTTTGGGGTATTGCCAACGAGAGCTTTGAAACAGTCGAGGCGCTGGATGATGCATTGGCGGCGACCTGTGCGCAGATTGTTGCTAATAGTACTGAGGCTGTGGCAGCGATGAAGGATTTGTATCGATTCGCCGAGCGGGAGGAGGGTGTCAGGGCGTCATTGGAGAGGGAACTAGGTGTGGAATATAGAATTTCCGACACTTCGAAAAGGCTGTCAAAGTTCTGAATCAAAAACCCTCCTCACTGAATAAAATATGCTTGCACATCTTTGGAGCAGCTAGGCAAAAAAGATATGGCGTAAACGGGGTTTTATAGACTTTCTAGGATGTTGCTGGTTCTCAATTTGGTGGAGTCGGCGGGAGTTGAACTTTTACCATAAGCCATTATTTGGCCGCGCATTAGTTATTCTTCTTATGGCCATATGCCCGCAATAATGCGCCCTGCCTCCGGTGGCATGCTGCCCGTAATGCTTGCTTGGTAAGCTGATTCAAGGTCACACAATACTCACGATCATAGCTAGCGAGAAACTCGACTGTGTTCTGTGCTGAGTCGCTCAATCTGGCTATCGCTCTTCGAGAACTTTTCAGAGGATGAACACTGTGGCCTTGGACCAGCACGTAAGTAATCCCAGGCGGGATATCAAGGTATTAAAATCGATGTAAATGTCACGGCGATACGCATTCTAATCGGGTCGGATTTGCGTATGTGCCTGGGTTGTCTGTTGCCGGTCTGCCGAAGACAGTCACTCGCTCAGTGCTGACACATGTAGGGTTGCCATGTTCAAACTTAAGCAAGTGGACAAATCATTTCGTGATCGTGGCGATGTCATTCATGTGGCGAGGGATTTGTCCTGGTGTGTGGGATCCGGCGAGAGCGCCGCGCTAATGGGAGAGAGTGGCGCGGGAAAAACCACGCTCATGAATATAATCGCCGGTCTTGACACAGTCGATAGCGGCGAGGTGTTGGTCGACGATGTGCGAATTGATCGGCTCAATCAGTCGGAACTTACTGCTTTTCGCCGAAATCACATCGGGCTGATCTTCCAAAAATTCCACTTGGTACCCTCATTATCTGCCTGGGATAACGCCGCGTTGCAAGCTCGTTTGGCAGGCGCCTTCGATAAAGACTTTGCTCACCATTTGTTTGACATGCTGGGTATCGATCACCTTTCACATCGACGCCCAAGCCAGCTATCGGGTGGACAGCAGCAGCGGGTTGCGATAGCGCGGGCGCTTATGCATCAACCTCAATTGGTATTGGCTGATGAGCCCACTGGAAACCTCGACGAGGCCACCAGTAATACGGTCATTGAACTACTGGTGAGTGCTGCCTCTAATGCGGGTGCTACGCTGGTAGTGGTTACGCATAGTGCCTCAATAGCCAGTCATCTGAATCATTCTTTCCGATTGGGCTCTGGCTCCTTAACCCCTGCCGTATGACTCGCATTACCCTGGTGACACTGGCGACCACCCTTGCCTTCTATCGTCAAAACCCTCTACAAGCAATCTTTGTCCTAGTTGGCCTAGTTTTGGGCTGCGGACTGTACACCGTGGTTGCCCAAATTAACGCAAGCGCGGAAGCGAGCTACGCGGAAGCTGATCAGATTCTAGGCGTTTCGGCACAGTGGCGAATTACTGACCGGGTGAGCACTGAAGTCGCCGTTAGTGACTATATCCGGCTACGACGCGCGGGCTTCACTCAGGTTTACCCGGTGATAGAAAAGCGACTTGCCACCGCAGATGGGGCGTTCATTTCGATCATAGCGACAGATTTATTGGCGCTGCCATTTGCAGGGGTATCTGTTGGAAGTGGCGAGGATAGCGCATTTGAAAACAGTCCATTCGGTGATGATGGCTGGAGTCGGTTGACGCAACCACCTTACGAAGCATGGGTTCCCTCTCAGACGGCTGCTCGCTTAGCGGTTACCGAGGGGCAGCAGATTCAGCTTCGTGACGGCAAACGGCTACCGCCAACGGTAATCCGGTCTCAGGCGCAACAACGCGATCAAATTTTTATCGACTTGGGTGCAGCGCTATCGCTATTCGAGACAGAAAAGGTTTCTTATCTGGCAGCCCCTCCTCTGACAGAGATCGAGCAGCAGAGATTTTCCGATCAGTTTGGTGGTCGTTTAGTGCTATCTACTCAGTCTGAAGCGCTTGATTTTTCTCAGCTGACTCAAAGTTTGCATACAAACCTTACTGCATTGGGATTGCTGTCTTTTGTTGTAGGCACTTTCATTGTGTTTAACGCGGTGAATTTTTCGCTGCACGCTAGGCAACAAGCCTTCCGCGTGCTGTGGGATTTGGGTGCTGCAAAGCAGGCGATTGTCGCGGCGATTTCAATCGAGTCACTGGTTTGGGCTGTTACTGGTGCTTTGCTTGGGACACTCCTGGCGCAGCCTTTAAGTGCGGCGTTGATGCCCGCTGTGGCGGCAACCATGCAAAATATCTATGGGGCTTCAGTATCTAGTCTCCCCATATTCAACACGGGACTCTTTTGGGAGGCGCTGTTGCTCGCGTTTACGGGGTTGATTTTTGCGCTGGTCTTACCATTGTTGCGGGCAACCGTAATTAGTTCTGATGACTTCAGCGCGCGCGACGAGACATTACTCTCACGACACGATTTTGCCCTGGCGGGCGTTGGCTTAGCGCTACTTCTGCTCGCCTACGTCTGTTATCCAATAGCTTCGTCGGTGGTGCAGGGGTTTACTCTACTCGCGCTGGTATTGTTTGCCGGAGTTGCGTTGCTGCCCATCATCGTGTTGTTGGTGTCGGCGCTGGGTAGAACGGTGACACGACAACATTGGTTAGCGCGCTGGGCATTTGCTGATGTTAGCCACCAGTTTCCGCATTTGCGGTTGGCGATGATGGCGTTGTTGCTCACCTTGATTGCGAACATCGGTGTTACCTCGTTGGTAGGCAGTTTCCGGCTAGCGCTCACCGATTGGCTTGAAACGCGGTTATCGGCAGATTTTTATGTGACGGCGGGTGTCATGGAGACCGAATCGTTCGTGGGCCAAGATTGGATTCGAGCTGCTCATCGGCGCGCGGTCGCAGAGCGATCGTTCGCCGACAGAACCATGACGGTTGTTGGTATTGACGTCGACGCGCCCGATTTCGGCCCCGATAATATTATCGACGCCACACCCGATGCTTTTGCTCGCTGGTCCGTCGGTGGTGTCGGTGTCGACCGTGTTTTTGCCAACGAGCAGCTGAAATACCTCGCCGAGGTTGAGGTTGGCGATACACTTGAGTTGGAGACCGAACTCGGTCTGCGACCGTTTGAGGTGCTAGGCTTTTTTCACGACTACGGGAACGTCAACTTCTCGCTTTATTTGCCTAGCGAGCGCTTTGAGCAATTGTATGCGAGCGCTGAATCACAAGGGTGGGGCATTTGGGTGCAGCAGAATAAGCACGCAACAGCTGAGTTAGGCTTGTCGCAACTCGGGCTCCAGCCAACACAGTGGGTGTCACAGCGTGATGTACTCGCCTTATCTTTGGCTATTTTTGACCGCACATTTGCTATTACTCGTGCGCTGAATGCGTTGACGTTGCTGGTAGCGGCCGTGGCTATCTTCTCGTCACTGCTGGCCGTGTATCAATTTAGAAGATCGGAGTACGCCCTGTGGCGGTCTTTGGGTATGAGTTGGTTTGGCTTTTTTACTGTGTTGGGCTTTCCTATCGTTCTTATGACAGCCTTGGCGATGGCTCTGGCATTACCTTTAGGTATCGTGCTGTCTTGGCTGCTCATTCATAAGATCAACGTTATTTCCTTTGGGTGGACGATGCCTTTGATCGTCGCTACTGAACCAATCGTCTTTTTGTTTATTGTTGTTGCTGTGGTCGTATTAGCCGCATTTGTTTTGGCCTCGATGAGGCAGCAAGCAGCGGTCAATAAAGCGCTGAAGAGCCTCGCGGGTGAGTGATGATGGCTGAAGCTCAATTTCGCCGATGGTTTTTCCTTTCGCTTGTCATTACGTGTGTAGCAACAGGCGAACTCGCTGCGGCACAAGACCCGTATCAGCTTTTGCGTCAACCGGGAGATGGCTTCGCTCAGGTCGAACCGGGTCGGACATTTCTCTTTCCGCAGGATCATTACCCGCATGAACGTTTCAAAATTGAGTGGTGGTACCTGACTGCAAATCTGACAGGTAGCGAGGGACGGGATTACGGTATTCACTGGACGCTGTTTCGTCAGTCGATGAGCTCGGTGCCCAATCCTGGTGGTTGGCAGTCGAATCAAACCTGGATGGCCCACACAGCGATCTCCACACCGCATGACTTTGAGTTTTCACAGCGGTTTGCCCGAGGTGGCATAGGGCAAGCGGGGGTTGAATTGACGCAACAAAATACCTTCGAGGCTTGGATGGATGACTGGCTTTGGCTGTCAGATTCGATGGCACCATTTCCAGGAGTTCTGGCTGCCAGTACTGATAACCATCGTTTCAAGCTGATGCTAAACGCCTCTGATGACTGGGTGTTGCAGGGGAAGGACGGGTTTAGTCAAAAGAGCAACCTCGATCAAGCAAGCTATTACTACAGTCAGCCCTCAATTGATATCGCTGGCACGATCTGGGTTGACGATGAGCCTGTTGAAGTGGTGGGTCAGGGCTGGTTAGATCGCGAGTGGAGCTCACAACCTTTAGCAGAGAATCAGGCCGGCTGGGATTGGGTGTCGTTGCACTTAAGTGATGGCAGTGCATTCATGGTTTATCAGTTGCGTCATGATTCGGGCGAGCATTATATCAGCGGTAGCTGGGTGAGTGAGTCGGGCGAAGTTACCGTGTTAGAGGCCGGGGACGTGACAATGACTCCTCAGAGTGTAACTCGCCTAACGATTACAAGCGCTGTGGGCGGCAGGGAAAAAAGTAGCATCAAAGCAATACCGCTCGATTGGCGTGTCCAAGCGCCCAAACTCGGCATTGACATCTCAGTCACTACGGATCGGCCCCAAAGCTGGCTTGCAACGATATTTCCCTATTGGGAAGGACCTGTTGTAGTACAGGGAAGCCACCAAGGCGTTGGCTATTTAGAGCTGACTGGGTACTAGACACTGATCAGGTGTCACCTAAAGGCCATTCTGCGGAAAAAAATGGCACTCAACTGTGATTCTGCGTTTTGTTGGGATGGCGGGAGTCTGATCCTTAATCATCGCTTAAAAGACCTGGTAAAATACCGCGGCGGCCGCTCGGCAGCCATCGCCTTGCCCATCATGTTCGGCAACCTTATCGCGGGGACGACACGCGCTAAGACACCGCAGGCCGCTCAGTAGGTCTCTATCTATTTGATCGCTTTAGCTAGCCCGTATACAGGGGCGCAGTTGAGGTCAGCAGAATCCGAAGCCAGCCATGTTTTCCGTCACAAGTCCGCTATTGTTGCCCATCAACGGAATTGGAGACAACCATGAGTGATTGGTTCGCACGGAGCATGACTTCGTTTTTCCGATTTTTTGCGGATGCGTTCTTTGCCACTCGCTACGGTCACCGCGCTGTCGTGTTGGAGACAGTAGCAGGAGTGCCTGGAATGGTTGCCGGTATGTGGGTTCACTTTAAGAGCCTGCGGCAAGCCAAGACAGGTTACGGCCCACTGATACGTGAGCTGCTAGCCGAGGCTGAGAACGAGCGGATGCACCTCATGTTCTTCATCGACATTGCACAGCCTAGCTGGCTAGAGAGGGCGCTGATACTAATCGCACAGTTGGTCTTCATGGCTTACTACTTCGTCCTCTACATCGTGTCGCCTAAAACTGCGCACAAGATGATCCATTACTTTGAGGAGGAAGCAGTCACAAGTTACACCAGCTACCTAGAGCAGATTGAGGCAGGCGAGATAGAAAACTGCCCGGCGCCATGCCTTGCCATCGACTACTACGACCTGCCCGCTGACGCGAAGCTGTCGGACATGATTCTGAGGGTTAGGGCTGACGAGCAGAGACACGCAGACGCGAACCTAACGTTCTCAGATGCATACTCATAAAGAAAAGGCGGTTATTAACGATTAATAAATCAGCAATTAATTAGGGGCCCAGTTCCCTGAAGCCTGTATATAACAGGCTCTGCCTTTTGGACTTGAGTATTCGATAATGCCAATAGCAGTGCGGGAAACCCCGTGCATGCGGAGGTTTTGTGCCTGCCGTGTACGGCGCCGTCAATTGGAATCCGGGTCATTCTGAAGGCATACTTCTGTGTGCTATCAATTCAACTCCCAAGCGTGCTCTCTACATGGCCTTCTTCGCCCCACCCGGTTGCAACTCCAAAGGAGAGTTAGTTCGTTACCGTAGTCTATTACCTGCCGCGGAGTGCTGTCGCCGTAGCCGGTGACGACCAATTAGTGGTGCGGAAAAACCACCAGAAACTCATTGGCGCGGGGCAGATTTTACCTTTCATCCTAGTCACCAGTCTGTTCGCGCTCTGGGGATTTGCGAACGATCTTACAAATCCACTGGTAAAGGTGTTCAAAGAAGTGCTCCAGATATCGAACACCCAATCCAGCCTCATACAAGTTTCATTTTACCTCGGATATTTCACCATGGCGCTGCCCGCAGCTGTGTATGTCCGCCGTTATGGTTACAAACCTGGTATCGCGCTCGGTTTGCTTTTATATTCAGTCGGCGCCTTCTTGACTTATCCTGCCGCAGCCACAATGAATTTTTGGTTCTTTGTGGCAGCCCTCTATGTGCTGACCTTTGGTCTCGCTTTTCTGGAAACCAGTGCAAATCCGTATATTCTCTCACTAGGGCCAGCTGATACCGCTACCCGTCGGCTCAACTTAGCTCAAGCGTTCAACCCAATGGGATCGCTGCTGGGGATGTTTGTTGCCGCTAGTTTCGTCATGAGTCAACTTACCTTACTTGAGAAACCTGCCGCCGAGAAGGCAAAAATGATGATTGCTGATCCCGGCTTGTTTCAGAGCCTACAGGTCGCTGATTTGGCGCTGGTAAGTTTTCCATATCTTGCCGTGGGCGCAATAACGATGCTGATGTTCCTGGTTTTTGTGGCGTCGCGACTGCCAGAACCCGCAGATCAGTCGGCAGACCTAATAAGCTTGGCCGATTCAATAAAACGGCTTGCTCGTAACGAACAATACCGAGAGGGCGTGCTTGCCCAGGCGTTCTACGTTGGCGCTCAGATTTCGTGTTGGACTTACATCATTCATTACGGTGTTGATGTACTGGATCTATCTGGGACCCAGTCTCAGCATTACAACATTGTGGCCATGGTGCTTTTCTTGACTGCACGCTTTGGTTGCCTGTGGCTTATGAAAATTTACGATCCAGCACATCTTTTGTACTTTTTTTCGTCGCTTGGTGCGGTGCTAATCATTGGAGCCATGATGTTCGACAGCATGCTAGGTTTATGTTGTCTGATTGCAGTCTCGGGTTGCATGTCGCTTATGTTCCCAACTATCTATGGGCTCTCTTTGTCGACAGTTGGTACACAGACGCAAATTGCATCAGCAGGGATGGTTATGGCTATCGCAGGCGGCGCGCTAATGCCATTTCTTCAGGCAGTTTTGATCGATATGAATCCGGTTCCGGATTTGCTTCATGCGGTACAGTTTAGCTTTGTACTGCCGGCTGTGTGCTTTGCTGTTGTGGCGTGGTATGCGTCACGGTGCACGTTTAGGAAGAAATTAAAACTGGCGTAGAGGATTCGGCTATGCCGCAACACGTGCTGATGATCGACTTGATCGACGATGCAACGCTGATACAGGAGTACGTTACATGGCATGCGTCGGGTGCCGTACCTGACTCGGTGATAAGTTCGATAAGGAAAAATGGTATTACATCTATGAATATCTACCGGGTGGCGGACCGATTGGCGATGGTGATTGAGGTCACTGATGACTTTAGCTTCGAGTCTAAGGCTGCCAGCGATCGTGAAGACCCGGACGTGGTCGCATGGGAGGCGCTAATGAACCGATTTCAGCGGCCTTTACCATGCGCAATGCCGGGCGAAAAATGGGTCAACGGAGAGCTCATCTTCAACCTGGCAGCGATGATTGGGGGCGATGAAAGTTGCTAATAGTAATCTCAGTTAACGACTTTTAGGATTGACGCTGATGCCGCTTTCATTTGACTCTGCTCAGTCGTTCATAATTTTGAGACGCGGCTTATGATTGGTGACTCCTTAGAGACAGACTAGTGAATGGACATACAGTTTCGCCTTTGTATGTGCACTAAGAAAAAAAACCGGCAAAAACTCTCGCTCAAAGGACTAGGTCTGGTGAATTCGAATCTGATCACGGCGGTACATGCACAGGATGTTAGGTTTCCGACTTCAGAAACGTCAGCTGGATCGGACGCGATGAATGTTGATCCAGATTATTCGGCCTCGTATGTCACACTGAAAACTGAACAAGGAGCTTGCGGCTACGGCTTAGTTTTTACTATTGGCCGCGGAAACGATTTGTGCTGTCGTGCCATAGAAGCCATGGCTGATCGAGTGTTGGGCTACGATTTTGCCGAGATTCAGTCCGACATTCTTGGCTTTTATCGGTACCTCCAGGCAGATAGCCAACTTCGATGGCTTGGGCCAGAGAAGGGCTTAATGCACATGGCGGCGGGAGGGATAATGAACGCTGTCTGGGATCTTTGGGCACGACTAGAGCGGAAGCCCCTTTGGCGCATGCTATCTGACATGACCCCAGAACAGTTCGTCGGTTGCGTTGACTTTCGATACCTCGAAAATGTCATTTCTCGTAGTGAAGCTCTAGCGTTGGTTCAAGCTAATGAAGCTACAAAAGCGGAACGAATAGCCACGCTGGAGAACGAGGGATACCCCGCATACACCACCTCAGCGGGATGGCTAGGATATAGCGACGAGCAGATTGAGTCGCTGGTCCAAAACGCCATTGACCAAGGTTTCCGTCACGTCAAGCTGAAGGTAGGCCAATCACTAGCTGACGACATACGCAGAGTGGGTCTTGTACGAAAATGCGTAGGCGACGACGTAAAAATCATGGTCGACGCTAATCAGGTGTGGGAGGTCGATGAGGCTGTTCAGTGGGTGAATTCGCTCGCCGATATGCGGCTATGGTTCATCGAAGAGCCGACTAGCCCCGACGACATCTTAGGCCATCACGCTATCAAATCCCAGATTGCTCCAGTGCTAGTGGCTACCGGTGAGCAGTGCCACAACCGGGTAATGTTCAAGCAGTTCATTGCACATGACGCCATCGATATTGTGCAGATCGACAGTTGCCGTCTAGCAAGCGTGAGCGAGATATTGGCCGTATTGCTGATGGCTGCAAAGTATAAAAAGCCTGTATGCCCGCACGCGGGAGGGGTAGGGCTTTGTGAAATGGTTCAGCATCTTTCCATGGTCGACTATGTTCGTATTTCAGCTGATATGACTGATCGAGTGATCGAGTTCGTAGACCATCTGCACGAGCATTTTGAAGATCCTTGTCAGATTATAAATGGTGCTTACGTTACCCCAACCCAACCCGGCTATAGCACCAAAATGTTTGCAGAATCGATTGAGGCCTTCACTTTCCCTGAGGGGCCTGAATGGAGCAGCAGGTCAGCCTGAAGATGCGGGGATCAGTTACTTTTTTAGTGTGTTGTAAAGCTTGCGTCGTTAGCCAATGCTGACTAGACCGCTGGGTGCCACGGACCTACAGGTCTCGATCTTGGGATTTGGTGGGGCTCCACTGGGAAACATGTACAAGCCTGTCTCTGATAAGGAAGCCAGAGATACGCTTGCCGCCGCTTTGAATAGTGGCCTGAATTTCTTTGATACTGCGCCTCATTATGGCGCTGGCTTGAGCGAACGTCGGATCGGTGATGCGGTTCGTGGCGCTCACGCCGAAAACTGCGTTGTTTCAACCAAGGTTGGGCGCTTACTGTACCCCGATTCAAATGCTGATGTGGAAGCTCCTCGACATGGATTCGTGACCCCCATGCCCTTCGAGCAGCGTTACGACTACAGCTATGACGGCATTATGCGATCCTGGGAGGAAAGCCTTATTCGGCTTGGGCTTGCAAGCGTAGACATGCTATTGGTGCATGATATTGGCATTGAAACCCATCGCGAGTTTCATAAGGACCGGTGGATGGAGTTTACGACGGGAGGGGGTTACCGAGCGCTCGAGAAGTTACGCGCTGATGGACAGGTCAGAGCGATTGGACTGGGGGTTAACGAGATAAAGGTTTGCGAGGCCGCATTGGATGTGGGGCAGTTTGACTGCTTCCTGCTTGCGGGGCGTTACACCTTACTTGAGCAAAACAGCTGTCTCGAGCTTTTTTCGCGATGCTTGGCTACGAACACGAGTATCATCGCCGGCGGCCCATTCAACAGCGGCATCCTGGCGACAGGTGCGACTGGTCCTCAAACCGGGAACTACAACTACGTTCCCGCCACCGCTGAGATTATTGAACGGGTATCGAGAATTGAGGCTATATGCCGTGAATTTGATATTTCTCTAGCGGCGGCAGCATTACAATTGCCCCTAGCGCATAAGGCGGTTGCTTCGGTAATACCCGGACTCGCATCCGTGGCCTCGGTCAATCAGGCTCTGAACTGGATCGAGACCAAAAGTCCGGCAGAGTTTTGGAATGTGCTGAAGGAGTCCAACCTTCTCGCGGCTGACGTGCCGATACCTTTGCTCGAGAATCCGCATGGAGATTGTTGATTCTCACATTCACCTTTGGCGCCGAGCGCGCGGCGACTATGACTGGCTGAAACCGGATCTGGAAGAGATTTTTCGTGACTTTGATCCGGAAGATTATGTTCCTGCTACGGATGGTTTCAACACTGTTGGCGCGGTTCTAGTGCAAGCAGCCCCCACTGTTGCAGAGACCGAGTACTTACTGGAGCTAGCGCAACATGTTCAATGGATACGAGGGGTTGTCGGCTGGGTCGACTTTGAGTCAAATGCTGTGACGGCGCTGCAGCGACTCGCTGATAACCCTCTCTTCAAGGGTATTCGACCCATGTTGCAGGACATTACGCTCACCGATTGGGTGCTCAATCGCGACTTCTCACCGGTGTTTGAGACATTGGAATCACTGGGCCTAACGTTTGATGCTTTGATCCAGCCACGACACCTGGACATTATTACCCGGCTGATGGCACGACATCCTATGCTGCGTCTGGTCATCGATCACTGTGCTAAGCCCAATATTTCTGCTGGACAATTTGACGATTGGGCGCTGGCCATCGGGCGTCTCGCTGAGTGCCCAAGTGTCAGCGTGAAGTTTTCTGGACTTACGACGGAAGCTAACAAAGGAGAATCTGACGCATTAGTCTACGCGCCTTATTTGAAGCATTTGTTCTCTGCTTTTGGCGAGGACCGAGTTATGTGGGGGAGTGACTGGCCCGTTGTGAATTTGAGTACCAGTGCCCAACAGTGGTTTGAAGTTAGCGAGGAGCTCACGCGTGGTTTATCTGTCGGGCATCGGCAGAAATTTTGGTCCCGGAATGCACAGGTGTTTTATGGTCTTGATTGTTAAATGTGAGTTTGGTTATGCACGCAAACCGTAAAGATATATCCATAGTCACTGGGTCGGGAAGCGGTATCGGTAGAGCGATTGCCCTGAAACTCGCCAATGAAGGTTTTCATGTGGCCGTGATAGATTTGGATGAAACCGCCGCCAGATCAACAACGCAGGATATAGTTTCGCAGGGAGGCACCGCGGAGCACTTCTACGTTGATGTAACGGATCAGTCCGCCATGAGATCCGCGGTTAACGATATTGCGGCGTCGGGGCGCATAAGAGGATTGATCAATTCCGCAGGCATCGCCTGTATCGGATCGCTGGCGCAGACGTCTACTGCAGATTTCGAACAAGTGTTTAATGTTAACGTTCGTGGCGTCTACAACGGTATGTTCGCAGTCTTACCCCTCATGTTGGAATATGAATCAGGTGTAATTATAAATATGGCGTCGGTCGCTGCTACTGTTGGCATCCGGGATCGCTTTGCCTATTCGATGAGTAAGGGTGCTGTGTTAAGCATGACTCTTAGTGTCGCGAAGGACTATGTGAATAAGGGGCTCCGATGCAACTGCGTTTCTCCAGCCAGGGTTCACACTCCTTTTGTGGACAATTTTCTTCGAGATAACTATCCGGAGACTGAGCGCCCAGCCCTATTTGAGCAACTATGTAAATCCCAGCCAATAGGTCGGATGGGCACACCGGAGGAGGTGGCCGCACTAGTGAGTTTCCTGTTAAGCGACGAGGCTTCTTTCATCACCGGGAGCAACTTCCCTATTGACGGTGGGTTCGTCACCTTAAATAACTGAGGTTCAGAAATGAAACTATTACGATACGGGGAGACAGGATTGGAGAAGCCGGGATTGCTGGACACCGACGGAAACATTCGCAGCTTAGCTGGCCACATTACCGATATCGATGGCAGCGTAATCACGCCAGAAGGCCTTGAGTCGTTGCGGGCACTTGATTGGACAAGGTTACCGCTGGTCGAAAGCGATGTGCGACTGGGCGCGTGTGTCTCAAATGTGGGTAAGTTCCTGTGTATCGGACTTAATTTCGAGGACCATGCACGTGAGTCCAATATGCCGGTGCCTGATGAACCGGTTGTGTTCTCAAAATTTACGACCGCTATCTCTGGTCCGAATGACGCTATTTTGAAGCCGCGCGGCAGTACCAAACTAGACTGGGAAGTTGAACTGGCCGTGGTGATTGCAAGAGAGATACGCTACGCGGGCATAGAAGAGTCCGAGCAGGCTATTGCAGGATATTGTGTTTGCAACGACGTATCCGAGCGTGAGTTCCAGCTAGAACGCTCCGGCCAGTGGGATATCGGCAAAGGCTGCGATACTTTCGGTCCTCTGGGTCCTCATCTGGTAACCAAGGACGAGATTGCCGATGTATTAAATCTTGCCATGTGGTTGGAGGTCAATGGACGCAGGTATCAGGACGGCAGCACCAGAACAATGATCTTTAAGCCCGCATTTATTGTATCTTTTCTCAGTCAATACATGACCTTGATGCCCGGTGATATCGTTAGTACGGGCACGCCACCGGGTGTAGGTTTGGGCCAGCAACCACCAACTTTTTTAGAAGTGGACGATATCGTGACATTGGGCATCGAGGGGCTGGGAGAGCAGCGGCAAGTTGTGTGTGCTGCGTAGGGCGACTCGACCTCAGTTATGGGCAGGTTAGATAAGGAAGCGTTTTCAAAATGTATCACCCGATGAAGCGAATTGATGTTTTTGGGTGATACAAAATCAGCCGCACCGCACATAACCCGTTGAAAGTTATGGCGATGCTCTGAATATGGTGGAGGCGGCGGGAGACGAATAGCCTCCATAAGATGTTGTTTATATTGGTAAAATTTTTATCGTGTTGGCTGATATGCCCCCAAATATGCCCCCAAATATGCCCCCAGCGGTCACATTTTTTACCCCTAATACTCTCGGGGTAGGGCGCTAACCGCCGTTATGATTGTGATGGTTACCGCCCAGATACATTAGGGGGTGGAATTGGGCCTGCCCGTTTCCCTTTCGGCGTTATGGCAACCGGCTAGTTATCCATTACCGTCGA
>MDSZ01103891.1_pt1 | contig 13570 bp, 12 predicted proteins | sample 811201 | NCBI WGS metagenome assembly MDSZ01 (sample SAMN05326647, study PRJNA326480) | marine metagenome | isolation source: seawater | place: Indian Ocean: North | collected 2010
GGCTATTGCCATTTCCGGATTTTTGCTTCTTCTTTTCTCCGTTTTCTTGTCGGAGACATTTTGGCCCTTTTTTCTTTTATCAGTAGCCTGTTTCTGTGTCTCTTACATTCTGTCGAAAAAAGCCCAGGCAGAATCCACTATTGAGGAGGTTGACCCAGCTTTACCGCATCCTTCTGCTGTCAGTGCGGGTGGGCAGCACCCTCCTTCTGGCACCAAAGGTTCAGATCCTGCACAAGCTACTCCAGAAAGTAGCCCTTCCAGTAGTGCAACTATGGAGAAAGCTATCGAACAGGAGGTATTCGCCCTGGAAATGGGATACGGCTTATTAATTTTGGCGGATAAGGGCAAGGGGGGAGACCTACTTGAGCGAATTACGGGGGCTCGTACCAATTTTGCCAAGGAAATGGGAATGCTTTTACCTACGATTGGTGTCAGGGATAACATAGAACTTGAACCCAATGAATACCGGTTTTTGCTTCGGGGGAAAGAAATTGCCCGTTCATCAGTTATGCCCGACCGTTTTTTGGCGATGAATATGGGTGGGGGTAACGAAGATAAGTTGGATGGTGTGGCAACGATTGAACCTGTGTTTGGAATCAAGGCCAAATGGGTAAGCGAAAAAGATAAAAGAAAAGCTGAAGTCGAGGGATTTACTGTGGTCGATCCTTCCTCTGTTTTGGTCACCCATCTTTCGGACATTTTGAAGAAGTCAGCCTATATGATTCTTGAGAGGGAAGGGACCCAAAGTTTGCTTGATCTGATCAAAGACAAGAACCCAACTTTGGTTAGTGAATTGCTGCCTGATTTAGTCAGCGTTGGTATTATCCAGAGAACCTTGCAAAACCTATTGAGGGAAAGGATTCCCATCAAAAATTTAACTCTCATTTTGGAAACAATTGCCGACATGGCAGCGATTACGAAAAATCCTGATGATTTGTCCGAACAGACGAGAAAGCGCCTTGGAATGTATTTTGTTAAGGAATATGAAACTGAGCCCAACAAGCTGATCTCCATGACTTTGGATCCAAAACTCGAACAAATTCTAGTCCAGCGAGTTAAAAAGAGTCAATTTGATGTGGGTTTAGCGATGGATCCAGATCTCACTCAGGGATTAATTTCTGAGATTGTTCCGAAGATTGAAGAAATGACTGACCAAGGTTTAAGCCCCTGCCTGGTAACCACTTCAGATCTTAGGCTTGCCCTGAGAAGATTCCTGGAACCGAGTTATCCCCAACTCTCCATTTTTGCCTATCAGGAAATTCCCTCTGAAACCATGGTTGAGCCTTTCGCATCCATAACCCTTCCTCAATTTTCCATTCCTGAAAACTTCTCCCCGATACCCGGTGAGGCAATAGCAGGAGATACCGATCTGGCGGCCAACGAACCTCAACTGGTCAGTTAGTATGATTACAGAAGACAACGATACAGGCAAGGAGACCAAGCCGAAAAGATTTCGCTTGGTGGTTCGCTCTGCAGAAGAGGCTGTCCGTATGATCCGAGATAAACTCGGAGAGAATGCCCGGGTTGTTTCAGTGCGACAAACTGGAGGAGAAGGTTTAAAGCGTTTTATATCCTCTCCCAAACTTGAGGTTATTGCCGAAGTACCTCTTCCTGATGAGACTTCCACTGTGCAGGCTCCTGAAGTGAGTATTCCAGCTGACTTATCTGGTGGTGACAGTGCGGAGTTTGCTGTTGAGTCGCAAACCCCATCCGCCAACCAGATTGATCAATCCAAGGATTCAGGCGAAACCAAACCAACCATTGAGTCAAACCCGGAACAGGTGGACGCTTTAAATATTCTGACCAAAGCTGGTTTTGATGAGACCCTCATCTCTCAAATGAAATCCTGGCCTGAAGTTGGGAAACTGGATGGTTTATCTTTGGCGGATGTGCTTCGAAAAGTGACCCTATGTCTGTCTGACCGCTTTCAATCAACGCCTTCCTCGGCCTTAAGTAGCAAAGTTGCTTTACTTGGATCTCCCGGAGCTGGAAAGACCACCATGCTTTGCAAACTTTTAGCTCATGAGGTTTTTATTAAAAAGAGGGTACCTATGGTTCTGAAGCTAGAAAATGGGGTGCCTAATCCCGATGATTCTTTGAGGATTTTTTGCGAAGTTATCGGTGTCACTCTTTATCGAGAATCTTCGAAAATTCCTCCGGCATCACTCGACTCCCCACTATTTATTGATATTCCAGGTATCTCGATAAACAATGCCAGTGAGTGGTCTTCCATTAACTCTTCGTTGCAAGCTCTTGAGATTAATAGCCGTATTTTAGTGATCAATGGTGCCTATGATGTTGGAGTTTTGACTAAGTGCATTCGCATAGGGAGCAACCTTGGTGCAACCCACTTAGCGATCACTCATTTTGACGAATTATCAAATGCATCAAAATTATGGCCTCTTATTTTGGACTCCGGAATGACTCCCTACTGTATTTCAAATGGACAAAATGTGACTGGGGATTTTTCCGCTAATGTATTGAATCAAATGATTGCAAAGTCATTTCCAGAAAATTTGTATTCCCAAACCTTTTCCTCCTACCAACGGGCTTAAGATATGAATGATGATGCAAAATTTTTCTTTTTCCTTAGCGGTTTCTTCGGCTTCGTCTTTTTTTATTTTTTCTCAATTTTTCTCAATCGTGACCCAATCCTTAGTCTCGTTTATGGATCAACCGGTTCGTTGTTCTTTTCCATACTTGGCAGATACCTGCTTATCTCTGCTCTGCGTAAAGTCCAAACCTCACAAGCGTCCCTTGATAATGAAAGTCCTGAAGATACTGCAGGCAGTAATAACAACTATTCATCAGGGAAAGAAAAAAACCAAGATGTGCTCAAAACTTCTTTAAAAGCTAACCAGGAAGCTGCTTCTTCTAAATCTGCCGATCTCCGTTCCCTTCCTACTAAGAAATGAGCAACCTGGCTTCCAGTCACTGTCCTTCTGAGGATCATACCAAAAGGTTTCAACAGGCTGCAGACAATTATCGTCATGCCATGTCAAATGACAGGGACCGTGACCAATGGATCGAAAATTATCTTCCTTTGGTAAAATCGATTGTTAACCGATTGCGCTACCATTTTCCGGACAATTATGAAACCGAAGATATGTATGGAATCGGTGTGCGTTCCTTAATTCTGGCGGTCAATCGATTTGATCCATCCAAAGGGAAATCCTTTGGCAATTATGCTGCCCTACGCATAAAGGGTGGTTTGCTTGATGAACTCAGAAGAATTGATCATTTGCCCAGGGCCAACCGTGCCAAGGCTAAGTCTTTGCAGTCCACAGTTGTAGAATTGGAACAGGTTTTAAAAAGGCCACCAACCCCGGAAGAAATTTGTAAAGAATTGAAACTTTCCTCGGCTGAATACGAAAAGCTTCTCAAGGAAACGCAGCCCATTATCTTCGTACCATTGGAAACAAAATCTCATCATTCTGATTCTGAAGATTATTCAACATCCTTAAGTGAAACACTCCATGATCCCACGGAATCTTCTGCCTTTGACCAGGTGGAACGAAAAGAAAAAATTACGATGCTCCGTGAGAGAATCAAAGAATTACCAGAACAAAGTCAGAAAATTCTCATGCTTTACTATATCGAGGAATTGAGGTTGTCTGAAATTGCTCATGTCTTTAACTTGTCGGAAGGTCGAATTAGCCAAATACTATCACACTCTATCATTTCTCTACGAGCCAAGTTCCAAACATCCGAGTAACAACTATATAATAACATGCTCTTAATAATCGGACTCATTATTGTTTTTGTTTCCTGCATCGGTGGGTTTGCTGTTGCTGGAGGAAACCCTGTCAGCCTAATTCACGCCGGTGAAATTATGATTATTTGTGGGATCGGTCTGGGTATTTTAGTAGTGTCCAGCCCAAAGAGTGTTCTCATGAGCCTCAAAACTGATATTTTGAAGGCGTTCAAAGGTGGAATTAGTGATAAGGGCAAATTTATTGATCTGCTCGTTTTATTGTATGAGTTGTTTATGCTCGGTAGGAGAAAAGGCACTCCAGCCTTGGATGAGCATGTGAGTGATCCCACCAACAGTTCAATTTTCACCAAGTATCCATCTTTTCTCAACGATACGGGTCTGGTTGAATTTCTTTGCAATTCTCTTCGTCCAATTGTTGATGGTCGTTGTAAACCTGGTGAGATAGGAGGAATCCTTCAGTCTGAGCTGAGCAGTCGTGAAGCTGAGGCTAGCAGGTCGGTTAAGGCAATTGAGATGATTTCGGACGCACTTCCGGGAGTGGGAATTGTTGCGGCTGTTTTGGGCATCATTAACACGATGTCCAATCTCGAAGACCCAGAATCTGTCGGTTACAAGGTTGCAGCTGCTCTTAGTGGTACATTTCTCGGAATCTTCCTTGCCTATGGGGTTGGAGTACCTCTTGGTCGATTGGTTTCATTGAATCAGGGGCAGGAGATGTTGTACTATCGGATCGTGGAAAGAACTGTATCGGGATTTGCAACCGGACTTTCACCCATCATGGCTGTGGAAATAGGTCGTCGATCGTTGGATAAACAGATCCAGCCGACTGCCGATGAGTTGGAAGAGAAGTGCAAAGATGCCGCCAAGGGCGGATGAGTATCAGTTTTTTTTGCGAGTAACCACCATGTTTACATTACCTGCAAAAAAAACAAGCAGATGCTCATTTGGGCATGGAGGTGCCTGGAAAGTTGCCTATGCAGATTTTGTTACCGGAATGATGTCCCTCTTCCTAGTGCTTTGGATTTTATCGCAGGACGAAGAGGTAATCATTGCGACCACCCGGTTCTTCAGGGATCCTTACAAGGCGGGAGTTCCCAAATCTACCCCGGTTGAACAAAAAGACGCCCGTCCCGGTAGTATGGTGGACCAAATCGTTGGCCGTTCTGACACTACCATGAGGAATACTGATGATACCACGTCGATTGACATAGATGTGCTTCATCGAATTGCCCAAGACTGGTACCAACGGTTAAAACTTCATGAAATTGATGATTCCACAATCCAATTGGAAGTTACTTCAGATGGGTTGAAAGTGACTCTTTATCATGGGGATGATAAGCCTGTTTTCGAGTCCACTTCCTCCAAACTTTCGGAGCATGGTCGCAAGGTCATGCAGAGAATGTCATGGCTGTTATCCCAGCATGTACTGGCTTACCGGATCGATTCTCATTCCATGGACTTAGCTGACAAAGTAAAAAACCATGAACTGGCAGAATGGGAACTTTCCCTCTACCAAGCGGTTGAAATTAATAATGCTCTTGGTCATTATTCCGCTGGAGAATTAGATGGAAAACTCGAAAGAATGACCGGTCATGGTGCTACCAAACCAAACCGGATTCGTTTTCCTAACCGACCTGATAAGAATAGAAGAGTGGAGATCAGTTTGGTACTGGATGTAAGTAAGGAGGATCTGGCACGATACCGTTAGGTTTGGATATTTTCATTACCTATTACTTACCATGGAAAGTTATTTAAAAGGCAGGGGATACAAAGAACCCATTGAAACCGAGGAATCAAAGTTTCAAGGCTTTCTGGAGGGAAAGAATTCGTCTGATGAGACCGAAAAGAAAGATGATTCAGTGCAAATACCCCAAGAAAAAGAAGTAATTTACGAAGAGGAGGGATGCCCCAAGGTTGAGGTTATATCGGAAGATGGTTGTCCGACCACTATTGTAATTCATTTACCGGACGGTCGCCTGTTGGAGATCGACTGCCACTATTAAGTCTCTTTAATTTACCTCGGCCTTGGTAAAGGCATGAGCAAAATCATTTTAGTGGCACAAATATTGCTTAACAAGATGAGTGAATTTATCTTTGTACGAAAATGCGTCTGCACTCAGGGGCTTGGAACAGTATCAAAATGTTATAGCTAATAACATCGCAGCCAGTCATGTGGCGGGATTCAAGAAGGTTGCGGTCTCTTTTGAAGGAGTGGATGGCGGGGAAATTGCACGTTCCACTCATGGACGCTTAAGAAATGAGATGCCCGGGTCATTTCCGGTTATGAAAAACCAGGTCGACTTTAATAGTGGAGAATTAAAAGAAACGAACAACCCATCAGATCTAGCCGTTCAGGGTGATGGTTTTTTTGCACTTATGAACACCAGTGGGGAGAGAATATTTACCCGTGACGGGCAGTTTTACATAAATTCAGCTGGTAGAATGGTCAACTCCATGGGGCATGAATTTTCAGATGAAGGCGGAAATACAATCGACCTGGTTCCTGGCGGTGGAGATCCCTCCATTGATCAAGAGGGGCAAGTTTTTCAGGGAGAGCAACTTGTTGCTAAACTCGGGCTCTTTGTTTTTGAAGAGCCTGTCGAGCAGCTACAGAAAGTGGGTGGCGGTTTTATTGCCAAAGATGAAAACCTCGAACCCGAAGTAGCTGAGCCCCAGTCCTTTAAAGTGCTTCAAGGTTTTTTAGAAAGTAGCAATGTTTCAGCTATCGAAGAAATGATTGGATTAATCGAAGTTTCCCGTGCTCATGAGGCAAACCAAAAAATGGTGCAAGCCCTTGACGAAAATACAGGCAAAGCAATTGGTACACTTGGCCAAACTAGTTAATAAATTATGAATCTATCACTCTATTCCGGGGCTACGGGTATGCAGGCCCAACAACTCAACCTCAATGTCATCTCCAACAACATTGCCAATGTAAACACGACTGGGTACAAGAAGAATAAAATCGAGTTTCAGGATCTTCTTTATCAAAACCCTCGTCAATCAGGCGGGCAGACAGGAGCGGGTAATGTCATTCCCACAGGGGTCGAAATGGGCAACGGTACCAAGGTGGTTTCAACTGCAAAGATTTTTACGCAAGGTCAGCTTACTCAAACCAATGAAAAAATGGATGTTGCCATTGACGGAGGCGGCTTTTTTCAGGTTGAGCGTGCTGACGGCACCGAGGCTTACACCAGAGATGGTGCATTCAAAATAGGACCAGACGGTCAAATTACCACAGCTGATGCGCTCCCACTTGCAGCTGGATTGCAAATAGACCCGGAAGTTACCAATGTGTTTATTTCACCCACCGGCGAGGTTTCGATTGAAACAGCTGATGGTACCCAAATTATCGGTCAGTTGGAATTGGTCCGTTTTCCAAATCCTTCTGGTATGAAATCCCTGGGAGGAAATTTATACATTGAGACAGAAGCAAGTGGACCTCCCGAAATTGGAGCACCCGGGGAGAACGGATTTGGCGTTTTGCAGCAAGGGTATTTGGAAATGTCTAATGTCAATGTGGTGGAAGAAATGGTTAACATGATCATTGCCCAGCGGGCATATGAGGTGAATTCAAAATCTATTCAAACTTCCGATGATATGCTTTCTCGCGTCAATCAATTGAAAAGATAATTGAAAGCGATCCTGTCATTCAGTTTGTTTGTCATCCTCTCTGGGGCTGTTTTTGCGGGTGTCGAACGGTTTTTGAAACCTCTTAAAGTAAACCCCCAAGAGCAACTTTTCCCAGGCAAAGCAAATGCCCTTATCCGTGCTCCATTCTCTATGGATCGTTCTCACAAGGTGCTTGCCCTCCAGAAAAAAGAATTGATCACATCTCAACGCCTTGAACAACTGTTGTCTGAATCTATCCAGCATCGTTTTCAGGCAATTGGAGAGATTGTGGTCAACTTAACCTCATCCTGGAAAACTATCGAATTAAATTCTGATTTCGTACTTAAACTTTCCGATGTTTCCCCGGATGAACTTTCGCCCAGTTGCTTTATACGTTTTTCATTTTGGGATTCCGGGAAAAAAGTAGGGAATTTTGCCCTGCCTATCCGTGTTGCCCAAATGAGAGACATTTATGTTTCTGCCCGGTCGATCACTTATGGGGCAAAACTTTCAAAGGATGACTTTAAGTTGCAAAGAGTCGATGTGTTAAAACAGCATGCAAACTCCGTTCCGGGTTCAACCAATCTTTCCAGCTTTCAGTTGGACTCTTATCTGTCTGCCAATAGTCCGTTGAAGTGGAGTAATATATCCAAGGCCAACCTAATAAAGAAGGGGCAGGTTATTGATGTATTTGCCTCTGGAAATGGAATTTATGTAACAATGAAAGGACTTGCCCTGGAGGATGGAGCGATGGATTCGTTCGTAAAGGTTAGGAACCTTTCGTCCGAGAAAGAATTTCATGCGAAAGTCCTCAGTGAGAATAGTGTCAAAGTATCTTTGTAACCGACCCTTTAAATGTTGAAAACCATCTTACAATTTCTGTTTATCTTTCTACTGCCTTTTGCTTCCAGTGCGACCTCTCTATGGTTGAAGAGTAGTAACAATCAACGAGGTATTTTTGGTGGTAAGAGAGCTTTCAGTGTGGGGGATTTAGTTACAATTGATGTGGCAGAAAGTTCATCGTTAGCTGCATCCCAAAATTCTGTGAGGAATCGTCAATTACAGGTAGAAAATGCGGTTACTCAATTTCTTTATGCCAACAGTAAACTTGGAACGCACAACGGAGGGTTGCCTGGTACTCAAATAGAGACCCAGAGCAGTAACCAAGGTGGTGGGTCCATCGCCAATACCCAGGATTTAAAGGGTCGGGTAAGTGTGATCGTAATTGATGTTTTGCCCAATGGTGTTCTTGTTCTAGAGGGGGCAAGAATGGTTACTTTCTCTGGAGAAAGTTACTATGCGGTGCTCAAGGGTATGGTTAGGCAGGAAGATATCGGCTTTGGATTCAAGGATGGTTTGCGCTATCGAAATATTGTCTCTTCCCAGTATATAGCTGATGCTCAAATCGAATTTGTATCCAAAGGTAGCCTGGATGACGCTCAAAAAGAATCTTGGTATCAAAAATTATCTTCTGTCCTCAATCCTTTCTAATACCAATGAAATTTTGCTCAGGTTTTCTACTTTTTCTTATGTTCTGTTGCCTTAGCCATGGGGCAAGGATCAAAGACCTCACTGATGTACGTGGGTTTAGGAGTAATCAATTGTTTGGGTACGGAATTGTGACCGGATTAAATGGGCAGGGTGATTCCCGGATCGAATACACTGAGCTTGGAATTCTCAACGCATTGGAGACCTTAGGCATCCGGGCAGACAAGGCTGACAAATCAAGAAATATTGCGGCGGTTATGATTACCGCGGAGATAGGTCCATTTGCCAAGGAGGGAACTAAACTCGATGTTACTGTATCATCGATTGGTAATGCAGATTCATTGCAGGGAGGTATATTGCTTCAAACCCCTCTCAAGGGTGCCGATGGAACGGTTTACGCAGTTGCCCAGGGTCCGGTTTCAATAGGCGGGCTTTCTGCAGGTAATGGTGGTGGAAATATTCAAGTTAATCATCCTACCGTGGGCATGGTGACTAATGGTGCACTTGTTGAGCGTGAAATTTCTACGGATGCACTGAAGAAGGAATCTGTTGATCTCTTGCTTCGCTCTCCGGATAACCTGACCGCAGTTAAAATGGCTGAAGCAATCAATAATTTTTATCCAGGTTCTTCCTTGGCTGTAGATGGTGGTGTTGTAAATGTCCGGCTACCCTTGGAGTTTTTGGGACAAACCACTAACTTTATTGCCGCCATTGGTGAAATAGATGTAAAGCCTGATGTTCCAGCCAAAATTATTATCAATGAAAGAACCGGGACTATTGTTGCCACCCAGAATGTGCGAATCTCCCCGGTTGCCGTCAGTAGCAGTAATGTTACAATTTTCCTTAATCCTACCACTGGGGTCAGTCAGCCCTTACCTTTTTCTCGTGGTGCAACTGAAGTGATTGAAGGTGAGAATGCTGAGCTTATTGAAGAAGTTGGGCGGTTTGAATCAATCGATGAACTCGATCCTCCAGGAGCCACAACTGTAAACGAATTAGCGACTGCCCTGAATAAACTTGGGCTCACCACCCGTGAGATGACCTCAATTTTTCAATCGATCAAAAATGCCGGGGCACTCCAAGCTGAATTGGTGATTAACTAATCAACTCATGGAAAGCAGTAAAATAACCAGTAAAAATGTGAGTTTAGACTCGTCTCTGCTTATGGAGATGGTGCATGCCAAAAATAAGACTGAGGCAGAGAAGACTAAATTTGTGTCCGAACAATTTGAGTCTGTGCTGGTTAAACAATTTCTTAACGATGCACTAAAGCCCATGTTCAAAGGAGTCTTTAACGAGAACAGTGAAGGTCACAGGCTTTATCGTCACTTCTTTACTGATGCCCTTTCCGAAAGTATCGCTCAAGGTGGAGGCTTTGGGGTATCATCCATCTTACAACAACAACTTACCCATCCTCAGCCCACAACTGAGGAAAGTTCTCCAAAAAAGGGTGATTAATCATGGTTAATTTAACTCAAACTGCTGGCAGCAAAAACTGGGAGGAACTTCTCGAGTTGTTGCGTACGGAATTGCAGGAATACGGTGGTTTAATCGGTCTGCTTAATGCCCAGCAGCAAACCATTTTAAGCCGTCAATCTGACAGTTTGCTTGAAATCAACCAATCGGTTCAGACCCAGATGGAAGCCAGTCAGATTTTGCAAAAACGCCGGCAAGGCTATGTTTCTCATTTGGCCCGTACTTTTGGCCGTTCAGAAGAATCAACTCTGAGCGAGTTACTTCCGCATTTGCCTGATGTGACCCAACCCATGTTTGAAAGCATCATCGAAGAAATTAATTCTTTAATTTCCAATGTTCGCCGAAAGGTTGCGCAAAACCAAAGATTGCTGGCTCGGTTGCTTGAAGTGACCGACCATATTCTCTCGAGTGTGAACCCCACCTCCCATACCAAAACATACTCCAAGCAAGGAAAAGTAGGAAACTACTCGCCCATCTCGACCAAGTTAATGGGCCGTGCTTAAAAGTTTATTGATTTAAAGATATGCTGGGAGAAATCATTAAAAGTACTGAGGCACTTCGATACCATGCGAAGTCTGCAGAAATTGCTGGGCAAAATTTAGCTCATGTTAATGATGAAAATTATGCCCGGCAAAGAGTGCTTGCAAAAGAAGGACTCATGTCCAAGGGGCAGGGGGGCCTTAATACATCTACGCTGGAAGCAGGTGGCCTTGATCATGCCCGCAACCAACTTCTTGATAAGCGGGTCTTCGCGGAGTTCGGAGAATCGGCAAACCTGGATACCCAAAAGGAAATTTTGTCTCTATTACAAGCCGCACTCGGAGAGTCAATTAACCGTCAAGCTTTGAGCGGTGGATTAAATGGGGAGCACGATAGTAACCTAGCCGCTGGGGGACTGGCCCGTGCTCTTGATGATTTATTCAATGCATTTCAGGAACTTTCAGCTTCCCCGGATGAGTCTACTGCAAAAGAAGAAATCATTAACAAAATCTTAACGCTGACGAAACGGTTTAATGATGCGGGGCAGGCAATCGATGTGATCGATTCAGATTTGTCGGATTCAGTCGATTCTGCAGTTGGCAATGTGAACAGGTTGCTCGAACAGATTTACGAAGTGAACTTGCAGGTTAAGAGATTCGAGCTGCTGGGGCAGGGCAAAGCAGTGACTTACCGGGATCAGCGTCAGGGATTGCTTGAAGATTTATCGAAATTAATTGATTTCAAAATTGATCCTGAAATTAGCCAGGAAACCGGGGATGAAACTGGTTTTTGGAACCTTTCCACATCGGGTCACCAAAACCAAATGATTGAACTGGTAAGTGCAACCAACGGGGTTACCCAGATAAGCAAAGAATTTGGAAATATTGTCACCTTAGGAAATGACCAGGGTGAAGGTGCCCAAGTTCGGGCTAAAATAAGTGCTGATGGGACATTGGGACATGTGGAGGTGCTTGATGGGGGTTCCCAATATGATGACACCGATGGACCCATTCTTTTTGCCTTGGCTCCTCCTGTAACAACGGATGATCAAAATAATGACCTGACTACTGCGATCTCTGCTCACAATGCTGGGGATGTTTTCAGTCAGGGAGAAAAACTTTTTCAGGCCAGGCAAAACACCCTCGCAGGGTCGGACCTGGCAGATTCCTCTCTTTTCCTTGAAATTTCAAACATTCCAGCAAATGGCCAAGTTTTCCCTGAGTCTTTGCGTCGTTTTTCTGATCTCGACAGTTTCGAAAAGGGCCAACAGGTGTATTACGAAGGGAAATTGTACCAGGCAGTCGATGAGATTGGAGCCAGTTATGCTTTAAAATTGGATGATTCGAACCAACTCCAGCAAAAATTGACCAAGGGAGAAGTGGTTGAGCTGGACAATAAATTTTATCAGGCTCTCGAAAATAAGAATGTTGGGTTCCTGGTGGATACCATTGCTTTGGCAGACGCAAAAGTCGGTGAGGATATTGAAGGATTTCTGGCTTTGGGAGAAACTCCACCTCAGAAAATTGAGGATATTTCCTATGTTCCCTCTGCAATTGACACGACCCGTCCGGACCGTTGGTTTCTCACACAAAGTTACCAGGCCGGTGACTATGTCAAGTTTGAGGATAAATTTTTCCAGTTTACCCAGGATGTCTTTCGTGGGCAGGAAGTAGATAATTTAGCTAGGTCTATGCAGGCACTGACCTATGACCAGGAGAAAAACTACCAGGCGGGTGACTTTGTTGAGCTGGATGGTGCATATTATGAATTTACCAATGATGTCCCCGCTTTTTCTGATGCAGAAATTGTGGTAGCAAATCTTTCAGAAGCTTATGGGACGCAAGCACAACCATTCGATGGCATTGTGGAGCTTGTGGAGGATCCAAACTGGCAATTTGTCGAAAGTAATGGTTCTTTCAAAGTTGCCGATGCTTTTCGTGAATATGAACTCAGTGGATTAGCAGGCAGCGAGCAAACCAAACAGATCAGAATATCAGACCTAGCAGGGGATGGTTCAGATAACTTCAATTTTGATGTTACCATTAATGGAGAAAAGATAGTCTTTGACAATGTTGAGGAGGAAGGTGTACCCAGTTTTTCAATTACTGGATTTGATCCGGTTACTTTTTCTGAGACCTTACAAAACAAACTTTTGGAAATCGAAAAAAGCGGAGAGGCTCTTTCGGCAACTCAGGCCAATGAGCCTGCTTTCGAAGTTCAGATCGATCAAACTACAGGGGATTTGCTCGTAAGTGGAGCGTCTGGACTGGGTGATTTTGAAATAACTCTGGTAACTGAGGATGTGGCACCGGAAGCTGGAGATAATGTCCTGCCCGCTCTGACCATAACCGAGGAAAGAGTCTACCTTGCAGACAAATATAATTTGGTGTTTTCTGCGGAAGAATTTGGAGATTTGCCCATAGAGGTTGCATATCAAGGTAATCAAAATGATACGGCTCAATCTATCGCAGATGCGGTGGCGGCAGATGAGCAACTAAGCCAAAATATCTCTGCTTTTGTCACTGATGGTAAGGTTACCTTTCGGGCGAAGGATCAAGACTTTGATTTTACGGTTCAACTGAATGAAGTGGATGGTTTGCAGGATCTTCATAACGCCGCTAATGATCAGACCAAACTGGACACATCGACTCAAACCACCGCAACTGTTGAAACACTTCAAAATTCCTTGGTTGGGAACGCCACTGAAGTTTCGATTCAAGGATTTCCCGAGCAAGAAACCACCTATTCAATTCTCGGTATTGATGGTTCTGTCAAAGGCACAATCACCGTGGATTATCA
>MDSZ01136208.1_pt1 | contig 13570 bp, 13 predicted proteins | sample 811201 | NCBI WGS metagenome assembly MDSZ01 (sample SAMN05326647, study PRJNA326480) | marine metagenome | isolation source: seawater | place: Indian Ocean: North | collected 2010
ACACGCGGCGCGATTGATGCAAGAAAGCATGGAGAAACAACAACAACAACAGAAGAAGAAGAAGGAAACGACGACAGTAATAGGACAGAAATCGTCGATGCACGACGCGTTTCGAGAGTTGGAGCGGGCGTCGGGAGAGAAGGGCGAGAAGGGCTCGACAAAGGAGATTGCGCTCGGCGCGAAGGAGGTCGCGGAGACATTTGAGATGAATGCGAAGGGAAAAGGGGTGTCGGAGAAACACAGAGGACGAGTCGTCGAACGAAATGAGTTCGAGAGGATGTCAGAAGAGGAACTGGGGATTGCGAGAGAGGCGAACGAGGCGCTGAAAGCGGAGTTTAAGAAGAGGAAGGAGATGATTGCAAAGAGAGCCGGCGTGAGCGTCCAGTCGTTGACAAAAAGTAGTATTAGTACTATTAACACTAATAACAGTAACAGTCAAAATCAAGGGACGAAACGCTCGAGGAAGATGGAAGATTTGGATAGCGATAAGTACGAAAGCGATGCGTTCTCGTTGGCTTGCGATGCGGGTAACGGAGATGACGCCACGGAAATAATCTTTCCAGATTCGCTGTTCGATTTGAGAGGCGCAGATGTTGCCAAGGCTGGTCTGAAAGCTGGAAGTGGTAGGAGTAGACAAAAGGTGAGATTAATTGGCGAAGATGGATTCGATGCAAAGACAGTAACGATTGGAGAGGTACCAGATAGAGGCGGTCGAGTGGATGAGAGCGGAAGATTCGTCGCGAAGTTTAAAGGAGGTAATAAAGGAGGAAGCAAAGGCGAAACCGGCGCGGCTACGGGAAATAATAATAAACGCCAATGGAGAAAACGAAAGTAATTGATAAGAATTTGTAGCATTAGTAAAAGCACGCGGTGTGTTTGTTATGTTGTATATAAACCGGAAATAATTGTACATGAGGTTGACAAGGGTTCTTTCTCTTCTAAATGTTGAGCTCTTTTTGTTAGTAGTATAATCATTTCGACGACGACGACGACGACGACGCCATCTTCTCGGCTTCAATCGTCGCTTGCAACGTCTCCCCGATCGTTCGCAATCGCTTTCCAGTGCACGTTTGCACGACCATTCCCGCCACTCTACTCGGCACGTTTTCTACGTTGACCACGCGAATCTCCGCCGACTTTACCTTTGGCCACTCCAAAGGCACTTCCAAAACCGCCACTGGTCTTGGCTCCGTGGTCGAAGTCATCGCCGCTCTCACGTTGGCATCAAACGCGGACCATTTCAGAGGCGTTCGACTCGCTGCTGCCGCCAAAGCTTCGCATCTTTGTGCCGTGGCCGCGATTCGATCGCGAATATTGCACAAGGCGCTCGCGCAATCCGTCGTGCCTAAAAACATCCTCGCCACGTCTTCAATTGGCGCATCCGCCGGGTCTAACGTGATTGAATTTAACCTGGCTGTTTTCTCAATAAATCCTAAAGTCACCACGTGCGTCACTCTCCCGACACCTCTCGCTCGAGAAGATTCCATCGCTTCCATATCCGTCTCCGGCAAATGGCTCGCCAATCGCAACGAAATCGAATCCTCGCCAATCTCCAACAACTCAGTCCCTTGCAGCGCACTCACCAACTTCATTTGCTCTTGGATTTTCATCGACATCTCTGCTAACGCCTTCGACGCCTCCGACTCTTTTGCTGCCGCTTTACTTGCGCCGATGAGATATTTTGATTGCGCTCTCAACTCTACGAACTGCGCGTCCAACGGCGCAATCTCTTCGTCAATCTTTCGACAACTCGCTTCTTTCTGCGCAATCCCTCGGTTCATTCTCCTCAATGCGTTATCCAACTCTTTCAATTCGTTTTGCAACTCCTCTTTGGTCTTCTTCTCGTCCAACAACTCCGATGCCCGATTGCTCGTTTGCAAGCCTTGAGTCCTCGCCAACTCTCGCATCTCCGCCGCTTTCGACTCGTCCTCCAACTGTGCTACCTCGTCGATAATCTTCTGCAGCTGCTCTTTTTCTTTCACGTATAAGCCATACTCATCGTGCGCTTGTTTAATGGTTTCCGTGGTATCCTTCTCTCTTTTCTTGTTCTCTTCTTGCAACTGTTTCACTCGAGCGTGCAAATTCTTATACTCCTCCGACTCCTCCACCGACTTCGCGCCGTTCTTACCAAACATGATGTCATCCTCTTTTCCAGATAAAAGCGCTTTCAGAAACCCTTGTTCCGTGCTGAGTTCTATCGTGCCAAACTTCAGGCGTTTCAGCGCGGCGCGTATCCGATCCAAGTCTTGTTGGTTATTTCCGACTGCTTTTTCCTTTGCCACTTCCAATATTTTTTGAATCGATTCGTCCGTGTGATTGACCTCTTTCAAGGCGCTGTTTTTTTTGTGTCAAAAAAGGAAAAGAAAAAGAGAGGCGACGATTCGATCGATGATTCGATTTTCGCGTAAAGGAGTCAGCACACCGCGTTGTTCGAGGCGACGAGAAAGCGAGAGAAAGAGTCGCGCGCGCGCGCGCGCGAAACCCTCTCCTGCGCTTCTTCTTCTCTCTCGGAAGAAGAAGAAGAAGAAGAAGAGAGAACGCAAAACAAACACCATTAAGAAGGAAAAATTCAAAATCCCAAATTTTTCGCACAGGAGTTTCAAACGGGTTCCAAAATGCCTCTCTATATTCTTTATTACCTTCTCAAACTCTGCGCTTTCGGATCCTCTTTCGCGCGAGCGATCGACGCGGCTCTTTTTTTCTCCGCGTCTTCTTTCTCCGCGGGGTTGTTATAACTAAAGAAGAAGACGTCGTCGTCGTCGGTCGTCACGTCGCCGACCGCCCCCGCGAAGGTGAGCTTTTTCGCCAACTCTTTCGTCCCCGTGTCCACCATGATTTGTTGTGTCACAATCGAGTCTGCTTTTTTTTTTCTTCTTTTTGAGGGGGAAAAGCGCCCTCAAAGTCTTTTTTTTTTACATTTTAATTTAGGGTATCACATATATATTTTTTTTCTCTGATGACGTTTCGTCGAATGCCATCGCATGTCGCATTTCGCAAAAATCCTTTTGGAGACCACCGCTCTCTGTTGTTGTACGCGCGCGCACACACAAAAAAAAGCGCTTTGTAATAACGCGCGAGAAAAAGACGACGACGAAAGAACGATTTCTTTCTTTCTTTCTTTCTTTCCCCGTCTGTCTGTCTGTCTGTCTGTCTGTTTGTCCGTCTTGTGTGTGTCGAGAGACGACGACCCAAAAATCGAATTGGAAAAAAGTCAACGCGAGAGGAGGAAAAGAGAGAGAGAGAGAATACAATCAAATGTTTTCGATGTACCAAGGCGGGACGCACGTGGAAGCGTTCGACGCCGGAACGACCGCGTTTTGCATCGACGACGAGAGTGGTGACGTCACGTCTGGGAGGAATTCCTCGTGTATCTCCGGAACGCGACATCCGTGCACATCCGGCGTGGGTTTTTGTGCACACGAGTCGAAGTCCTCGGCGAAGTCGACGCCTGTGAGGGCGAACGCGGTTTTTTCGGCTCGCGCGCGCGCTCGAGGCATCCAGTGGCGGATTTCAGACTCTAGGAAAACGGTAAACTCGATGAATAAAAGGAAATATGAATCATCGGCGAAAGGGTATGTGTTACAGCTGGAAAACGCGTTCATTGAAACCGTTCAACACTCGAATACTTGTAAAGCGCAACAACTCACGCAGCCGATGGTGTGCGCGCAGATTTACGTGGAAAAACCAGAGGATAAGTTTACCATCGAGTTTGTGTTTTCCGAGGTGGAAACGAGGAGAGATCGAAGAAGAGTCGTTTTGTCGAACGCATTTATGGAGACAAAAACGTCACCGTTGCATTGTCAGGTGCCCATTGTCGCGAAGAGGAGAGCGGCGAAAGGTGGAGAAGCGAAACCAATCGCAAAGAACGCGTTTATTAGTAATAAGAAGAAAAAACACGAAGATGAGAGCGATTTTACGAGAGGATCGAGAAATACTGCTCGAACGTTTGCGTACGGTTCGTGGATGAACTTTATCGTTCCCATTCCGAAGCTTTTGAAAAAGTGCTTCGGCGACGCCGCGGCGAAACAAAAATACGCGATTGAGAAAATTCGCATTTCCGGGACTTGTTTAATTAAGCGCGTGATGACGTTACGCGGAGACCGATTATCGTCGGGTGGTTTTTTCGGCGAGGACGATTACATCCCCGCGAGTGTAGATTTTCCAAACGGAGTTGACCGGAAATCCATCCTGTTCTTGAGCGAGGAAGAAGAAGGAGTTGGCGGCACGAGATTAACGAAAACAGCCGGGGTACACGAAGAAGGTAACCAATCTCCCGCGAGAAAGAAACAGAAAGACGACGACATCACGCCCATAACTACACCTCCTCGTCCTACATATCGCGAACGACGTCAACAGAATAGACGAAGCAACAGCAACAATGCGTCGATCAAATCCTTGCTTACGACCACCATCGAAGCAATAGATAAGAATTACGAAAAATTGACGAAAATGTCGTCTCGTTCGCCATCGCCATCGCCATCGCCATCACCATCACCATCGTCGTCATTTTCGTCATTTTCATCCACCAGCTCGTCTCGGAATGATATTAACGAAAGCAAAATCGAAAACACGGGGCAATATTCACCAAAAACACGACCGAATGCGTTGGAATATGTTGAAAAGAGCGTACCGATGATATCGCAATCGTCGTCATTATCTCGCTCGCAAAAATCTATAACGCTACACGACGAAGAAAAAGAGAACGACGAAGAAAAAGAGAACGACGAAGAAAAAGAGAACGACGAAGAAAAAGAGAACGACGAAGGAGAATATTCATCCGATAAACTCGTTTCTTTTCTCGACGTCGTTCCGTTACCGAGAACTGATCTTTCTGTCCGAGTACCCAACTCGAGGCGCTCAAACTTATACCGCAACTCAGCCGAGTATAGATCCTCCTCGGAAAGCGAAAACGAAAGTAATTTTGAAGGCGACGACGAAAAAGAGGATTTTGAAGAAAATGGAGACAAAAACGAAGAACAGCTGCCTCCATCGAACTGGGACGCCGCGCTCGGTTTCAGCAACGCCGCCGCCGATGAAGCTTAAGATGTGAGTTCTCTCTCTATATACCGACAACTACTTGAAAATACAACGTTCTCTATACAGAAGCGTAAAGTCTCTCTCTTTCTCTCTTGTTCCCTCTCTATTCATATACATCTAAAACTAATATCCAACACTCACCGCGGCGTTCACGACGATAAAATCATCGTTCGCTTTCCCCCCGTCGAATCTGTCGCCCATGGCTTCTATCGCTATCCCGCTCGCCGCCACCATCCCGCCTCGTACCAGTTCGACGTTCACGTTACCATACGGGAATACCTTTTTCACCTCATCCACGTCAACCGGGTACTCGTCGATCGGTGCGGCGATGAGCACGTGTAATTTCATGCCTCCGTATCCTCCAGGGATCAAGTCGGCGATTGCCGGCAACGAGTTGAAACTTATGGCATCTTTACACGCTCTGACGGCTGCTTTCGTGCCGTCTTGACCGTGTTGATCGGACCCGACGCCCAGTTCCACGAACAGCGTTTTCGACATGAACGACGCGTGCTTCTCGACGTTCTCCACCCTCCTCGGTTGTTCCGGGGAGGACGTCGTCGTCGTGGATGATTGCGCGCGCAACGCCACCGGGGGGATCTTTTTTGCGCGATTAAACGCGGCTCTTTTGTTCAGCATTTTCCCCGCGTTTGGAGGTAAAGTCGTCGTCGTCGTCGCGCTCCCGAGCGGCGGCGGCGGCAAATATTTTTGTTGGAACGCGGCGACCATCGATCTGACCGGTGATGGCGCGCGGAGCATCGTTTCGAGCGGTGTGGATGTGCTTCTTCCCGGACCAAAATATCTGTGCAATTCTTTTCTTTTGTGGGGAAAAGTTCGTTACTTTAGATACAGATACAAAAAGAGTTCCTTCCGTCTTCACTCCTCGATGGGCAAATACTAAAGGAGAGACGAGAGATGAATGAGACGGCAGAAATAACGTGTCGAATGTGCGACGTCGTGCTCCGATACGCCGTCTCGGACGCGGTTCCAGACGACCGAGGCATTCGCCGCGTCGCGTGTGGCCGATGCACGTTCGTCAACGAACTTTCCAATAATGTCTTCGTTGGGGAAAGAGAGAAGAAGATGCCTTTGTCGGAGACGAGAAAGAGTGTTTTGGACGACGACGAAGCACTCGCGAGACGATTGCAAAAGGAAGAAGAGGCAAAAGCGAAGAACAACAACAGCAGGGACGAGACGTCGTGGATGGACGATCTGTTTTCGGCGCTCTCCGTGGGGAATAAAAAGAGGTCCAAGGATGAGACGCCAACGTGCGCAAAGTGCCTGAGAGAGGTGAGCGAAGTCGGCGAAGGCGAGCGCTTGACGATGTTTTCAAGAACGGTGCGATACTATCAAACGTCGGAATATTGGAACGAGTATCTGTGCCAGGAATGCTTTGAGAATAAGAGATCGTTGGTTCGATGCGATGGGTGCCAAAAGATTGAGAGCGAGAAGTGTAAGCGAGAGTCCGGCGGGTTCGTGCGGCTTCCGGATGAAGAGCATCCGGCACACACCAACGTGGACTTGATGGATGGAAGATATTTATGTTTAGAGTGTTCAGGGTCAGTCGTGGTAGATAATGAAGACGCGTGGATATTGTACGAGGAAATTAAGAGGTTCATGGTGAACGAGTTAGGTTTGACGATGCCGGATGTGATGCCGCCGTTGCACGTGGTGACTGAAGAGAGCATGCGCTTGTCCATGGCGCGAGACGAGAATACGACGGCGCATGTGTACGACGAAGAAGGAGGAGCACAACCTCGTGACAACGACTTTAGGAACACGCGCACTCGGGGGCTATGTCTTTCCACCGAACACACGTTAACTCGCGTCATGCGCCGCCCGGAATTCTCCTGGCAAGAAGGTCTTACTTTCTCGGAAACGCCCATCCGCCTTGGCTCTCGAAGCAGCGTCACCGCCATCATTGTTGTCAATTGTCTCCCCCGGCTTCTCTTCGGCTCCATTCTCGCCCACGAAATGACCCACGCACACTTCCGCCTCACCCCGGGGTACCCTAAAAAAATAGATCCAAAAGTCGAAGAAGGCTTGTGCCAACTCGTCGCATGTATCTGGACCGAACGCGAAGCGCAGAAGGTCGATGGAAACGACGAAGAGGCGAAAAATCAGCTAGCGTTAGCCGGATGCATAGCACACAACATCCGCACCGACCCGTCGGAAATATACGGTGACGGGGCGAGAATGGCTTTACACAGATATGAAAAACTAGGCAACTGTAGGGATGTCTTCGATGTCGTCAAAAACACGGGCCGGCTTCCCGAGTGCTAATACCGAGAAGACCGAGAGTGATGGTCGCACGCGAATTAAAACAAAAACCAAACTTCCCGATTAGAACGTAGAAATATAGTAAAGTTCACATGCCGCATCACAGAGCGAGTGTTGAATACGTGAAAGCGCGTCGCATTCCAAAACTCTCTTCTTTTTATTGGTTATGTACTACATCTCGAATTTAGTCTCACAAAAGTCCTCTTTTATCCAAAACAAATTTTCTTTACGCCAGAAAGCAGACGCTTGCACGTCTCGTACACGGTCCAGTCGCACTCCAGCGACACCAACGACGCCCCTCAACAGGCACGCAAAGAAGCGCAGAAAGCAGTGTCGGCTGTAGCCTCGATTCTCGTTCCATCGTCGTCCTCTGACACCAAGTAGTCGCGACCACAAATCAGCATAAAAAATGTCCGAAGCCGAATTAACCGCGCAAATCGCGTCGCAAGGCGCTAAAGTCAAAGAGTTAAAACTGTCCGGAAAGCCAAACGACGACCCAGAGGTTGCCGCGGCCGTCATCGAATTGAAAGCGTTAAAATCCGCTTTGACAGAGCTCACGGGAGTCGAACAAACGGGCGGCCGAGCTAAAAAAGCTCCCAAACCGAAGAAGGAAAAAAAGGAATCCACGAACAAAGACATGAAGAAAGAAACGAAACTCGGGATGCACGTCGGCATCAACGAAGATTTCGGCGCATGGTACTCCCAAGTCGTCGTCGAAGCAGAACTAATCGATTATTACGACATTTCTGGGTGTTACATCTTACGTCCGTACGCATTCACCCAATGGGAGTTCATTCACGAGTTTTTTAACAAGGAGATTAAAAAGTTGGGCGTCCAAAACGCGTATTTCCCGATGTTTGTCTCCCAGTCTCGATTGGAAGCGGAGAAGGATCACATCGAGGATTTTAGTCCAGAAGTCGCGTGGGTGACGCGATCGGGGGATTCGGAGTTAGAGTGTCCTATTGCTGTCAGACCTACGTCGGAGACGGTGATGTACCCGCATTACGCGAACTGGATCCGGTCGCACAGAGATTTGCCGTTGTTGTTGAATCAGTGGTGTAATGTCGTGAGATGGGAGTTCAAACATCCAACGCCGTTTATTCGGTCGAGAGAGTTTCTGTGGCAGGAAGGGCACACGGCACACGCGACGAAGAAAGCGTGCGACGAGGAGGTGAGGACGATTTTAGATTTGTATCGACAGGTGTATGAGGATATGTTAGCCGTGCCGGTTATTCCGGGGGTGAAGAGCGAAAAGGAGAAGTTTGCCGGAGGGCTGTACACTACCACTGTGGAGGCATTCGTACCGCACACTGGAAGGGGGATCCAAGGCGCGACTAGTCACTGTTTGGGACAGAATTTCGCGAAGATGTTTGATATTACGTATGAGAACGAAAAAGGCGGGAGGTCAATGGTGTGGCAAAACTCGTGGGGGATGACGACGAGAATGTTGGGCGTGTGCTACATGGTTCATGGAGACAATGTTGGATTGAGATTGCCTCCGAAGATTGCTCCGATACAGGTGGTTATCGTGACCATTCCAAACTCAAAGTTGAGCGAAGAGAAGGCGCAGATGTTGAAAGGTATGTTTCTCGTTTTCAAAAACCGATTTTGTTTTTGCGCATTGACTGTCTGTTTATTACCGACTCTCTTACCTAGTGTTTGCGACTTTATTCGTGTCGTCGACGCTCTTATCATAAAGAGTCGGAGATTAAAGATTAGAATTACTCCTTTACCAATAGTCTATCGAAGTCATCGTTAGGTTATAATGGCTTGGAGACGACATTTTTTTTTGTTTTCTCTCGTAGATGCATTCGAAGAGCGCGAGCAGTTCCATTGTCTGATGTCGAACAACATATTCACTGACCTCTTTTTCTCATAATTTTTAAACCAAAACAGATAAAGCGGAAGCGATCGGGAATTCTCTCACGGACGACTCGAACGTTCGCGTCAAGACGGATACCAGAGATAACTACACGCCTGGATGGAAGTATTCGCACTGGGAAGTGAAAGGTGTTCCGATTCGTCTCGAGTTTGGACCTCGCGATTTAGACAACGAGACGTGTGTTTTGGTTCGCAGAGACACTCGCGAAAAGGAAGTATGCAAATTAGCCGATGCCAACGCGAGAGTTCAAGAGCTTTTGATGGAAATTCAACAAAACATGTTCAATCAAGCCAAGGCGATTCGCGACACGTCCACGATTACGGTCATGGAATGGAAAGATTTTGTTCCAGCGCTCGATCAAAAGAAGATGGTGTTGACCCCGTGGTGCGAGACGAAAGAGTCCGAAGAAGAGGTAAAGAAACGCTCGTCTGAGGAAAGCGAAGGTGGTGCTGCGAAGACGTTGTGCATTCCATTCATTCAGCCGCCATTGAAAGAAGGTACAAAGTGCTTCATCACTGGGAAACCGGCCACGGTCTGGGTGTTGTGGGGCAGGTCGTATTAAAGAAGAAGACGAAGAAGAAGAGGAGCTATATATTACATGAATATCTTTATTACTATTACACTATAACTGCTATTCGTACGAATTATCTAGATAGAGCTACGATTTCTATTCGCCACGTTTGGTCCCCACTCATCGTATGCGCTTTTACTTATCTGTTGATTCAAATTCCACGTAACTTTCCCGAGCACCGCGCCTCCGGTCCAGCTCAAATGTTCCATGCTTTTATCGTGAAAATAGTCTGGCGCGGATGCGACGACGTTCACTTTGGCGCTTTCCGGTGCAATATTTGTTTGAATGTCTTTGCCTAACCGCTCGCGAAGACCTTTGACGGAACTTTCCGTGCCGTGCGCGACGACGCACTCGAACGCCTTGTCTTTCCCGTTGGAATAGAAATGCCCAGCTTGCGCGTGGCTGAACGAATTTTCTACCGCCGATTGTATGGCTTCGATGATCTTACTACATTTTCCCTCAGCAACATCAGAAGAAGTAGAAGAAGAACAACAATACAGTGCATCTCCGATAGCAAACGCATCTTTCGTTTCCATGCTGATCTTATTTCCATCTGGTAACTGATACGATTCCATTCCGTCTTCTTTTCCTTCGTCATCAGCACTACATCTCACCCTTGCTACGTTTCTATTCACAACCATCCTCTCCCACTTCTCCATTTGAGTATAAATCTCTTCCCCTTCTCGTATCGCGTTTAACGCCAACTCACAACACCGCTCGCCTCCACCTTCAATTCGTCTACACGAGCTCTCAACAATCTTACCATCTGAGATTGTCGCGCAGTCAATGGTCTCCGCTCCAATATCTACCGATATTCCATTTAACCGTCCTATTCCAGCTAATGCGCACACCCCGGCGTTTTCCGCGCAATACCCAGACACTCGAAATTCCTCAAACAGCATCTGACACAGTCGTTCTCGTTCCCGTCGCGAGCATAAGATCGGTTCTACCACGAACACGTTCCTCCTCTGCGTCTGGTCGTCGTCGTCGTCGTCTTTTATCCATCCAAAGTGGTCGAAAAAGAGGTCTTCCAGCACGCATTTCGTCGCCTCGAACGATTCGACGCGTCGTCCCGAGATGGCGTTCTTCTTCGTTTCTTCTCCTTTTAATGCGTCTTTCCTTTTCACGGCGGACGACACCACCGCGGTGGGTCTCGTGTGCCGCTCGACGTTTTCGATGGCAACGACGTTGGTGGTCGCCGCCGCTTTTGCCGCCGCCACCATCCGCCCCGCGAACACGTGGTCGCGATTGCCGTAGTCGAGGACCACGACGTCGTTGCCACCATTGTTCAAAGTGTCGCCGCCGCCGCCTCCTTTGGGGCCTTTGTATCCCGAGGCAAAAGGGGCCATGATGGTGTTGAGAAAAAAGACTTTTGACGACGTCGATCGACCCCCTACAAAATTTTCTCTCGTCTTCTTCGTGTCTCAAGAGTTTAGGGTATTAAAGTTTAGGGTCTAGGGTTTGGGGAAAGAAAAAATTCAAAAAAAAAATGTACGAAAAAATGTCCTCTCTCTCCCCTCTTTCTCTTTCTCTCTTTCTCTCTCTCTCTCTCTCTTTGGTGCTTTGCATGCGTCCTCGCCGTGTCGTCTTCTTCTTCTTCTCAAAGGTGGCGCCAACTTTTTTGACGACGACGACTTTGACGACGACGACGAGCGCGACGACGATGACGTCGGCGTTTTTTTCTTCTTCTTCGCCATTGAAGCGGAGTCTCTTTGTCGTTCCACAAAAACAAAAAGCTTTGACGACGACGACGAGAGACAAAAGAAAGATGATGATGACTCAAAATGCGATGATGTTTGGATGGTGTTGGAGACAAAGTGGATGCGAGACGCACGCAATCGTCGCGTCGAGAGGAGGAGGAGGAGGAGGAGGAGGAGGAGGACGAAACGCACAGTCGAGACGAGAACGACGAGGACGCGAGAGCAGCACGTCGACGAGCGCCACTTTGAGCGATGATGGAGGAAGAGAAGGAGGACACATCGTGCTCGTCGACGGCATGTCCTTTCTCTTCCGCGCGTATTACGGCTTCCAAGCGCGGTCGGAGGCGACGAAAGTGATCAATAGCAAAGGAGAAGACGTGGGCGTGTTGCACGCGTACGCGCACGCCATGTGCGCGCTTTTAGAATCGAAACCGTCGCATTTCGCGGTGTGCTTTGACAGCAAAGGGAAGACGTTTCGACACGAGATGTTTGTGGATTATAAAGCGAACAGACCGGCGACGCCGGAAGCGCTCGTGGAGTTAATACCGAAAGTGAGCGAGTTAGTGGAAGCGATGGCAATCGAGCAGGTTCGAGTGAGCGGGGTAGAAGCGGACGACATAATTGGGACGCTGACGCGACGGTCGGTGAGGGAGAAAGGGTTTAAAGTGTCCATAGCAAGTCCAGACAAGGACTTTTGCCAACTGTTGAATGAAAACGTGAGGATGTTACGACCGGGAGGAGGAGGACAGTTTAGCGCGTTTACGTCGAGAGAGTTCGCGAAGACGCACGAAGAATTGATTCGACCGGAACAGTTTGTAGATTTCTTAGCGTTAGTGGGAGATTCGAGCGATAACGTGCCGGGGGTGGAAGGTGTTGGACCGAAAACAGCGAGGAAATTGTTGAATAAGTACCCGGACGTGGACGCGATATTAGAAGCGGCGAAGAACGGCGAAGACGATTTTAAAAAAATGGGCACGACAAAAGTGAGAGAGGCGCTGAAATCGGAGAAAGGTCAGGAAAGCGCGCGATTGAGCAGAAAACTAGTCGAAATTCGCACGAAACTGTCCGCGCCAGACGTGAATGGTGATTTAGATTTGTTTCGAGTCACCACTCCGGACGATTACGGGCGAAAAGCTATGGACGCGTTCGACAAGTACGAGTTGCCGAGCGCCGCCGAACGATGGAAAGCCATACACAACATAGTCTGATGTTTATTCATGTATATATTGATGATCTATTTACCACTGCTACTACCACTACTACTATTATCACCGCTATCTTTGATCGTGCTCCCGACTAACAACGCGAACACCAGAACTACGTTCATCAGAGCAAAGACGTCGAGAAACCAATATCCGGTGATGGATCCTAACCCATCGACAGGTGACGAGGACGCAAACACGTTCGCGAGAACGTTCGAGTCTTCCGTCGGTGTTTGCCAAACCGTTATTCCCGCTATGGATGCCTCGGAAGAGGTGGCATCGCCGGTGACTTTAGTGCTAGGTAAATATCTCTTCTTCTTCTTCTTTGGTGATTGTGTGCCACCCGAGAAGCATCCGACAGCTTTCGTTTTGGGATGGTGGGCAAAGGATCGGTACCGCGGAGAAGAAGAAGAAGACGACGACGAAGAAGAAAGAGCGTCGACTCTTCCCGACGACGACGACACGCCGCGGTACATTTTTTCTGAACGCGCGCGCCAGACAAATGGAGTGTTATTTAATATCTTTTAGGAAAAAAAGGAGGGGAAAATGTGTACTCTTATACTATACGAGATGTGGTTGAGATAAGAATCTCAATGTTTTTGTGCGTTCGGTCTTCTTTCGATGCCACGAGAGAGCATTTCGAGAGAAAGTTCGTCGCGTTGTCGTCGTCATCGCGCTTACGCGGAGGTAAACTCTGTGAGAAAAGAAGAGAAACGAAAATGGTGGTGAGTCAAAATTGTGAACGTTTGAAACATTAGGGAAAAGAAACGCACTGGTGACAGCCTTGGTCCCTTCGGAGACGGCGTGCTTGGCCAATTCGCCCGGCAAGATCAATCGAACGGACGTTTGGATTTCTCTGGACGTCACGGTCGGCTTCTTGTTGTATCTGGCCAACTTGGCG
>MDSZ01232145.1_pt1 | contig 13570 bp, 14 predicted proteins | sample 811201 | NCBI WGS metagenome assembly MDSZ01 (sample SAMN05326647, study PRJNA326480) | marine metagenome | isolation source: seawater | place: Indian Ocean: North | collected 2010
TGTAACATCACAATATCCACAGTGAGCGTTGCAGAAATTGTTTGTATATATAATTAGATCGGTAAGTTTTTTATTATTTGTAATTTTATTTTTTCTATAATTTTGATAAAATTTTTTAAAGAAGATAGAATTGTTTAAAAAATTTCTTAATTGGAATCTTCTATTATTTGGTAATTTCCTATACAAATCGTAAATAAAATTATTCATATTTATCTAACTTCTATAAAAACCTTTTATTCCAAATCTTGTTCTCTCCGATTTAGAATCAAATAGTTTTTTTAAAGGTGTAAAAAATCTTTCTCCACTTTTAATTTTATTTATTATACTTTTATTATTTTTATTTAATACATCGCAGACTAATAAAGAATAACCATCTCCACAGCTAATTTCTATCCATTTATCATATTTTTTTGTTATCATTCCAGATGCAAATTTATTTTTAATAGAATTTCCCTTATGAAAATGACAGTTTTTTAATTTTATCTCTTTTTTTTTATATATAGTTCTGGCTCCATCATAAGGATCATCCATGGAATTTATAAAATTATAAATTTCTCTACTATTCATGTTCCAATCAATCCAACCATCTTTTGGGGCATATAATCTAGGATAATAAGAGCCAAATATTTTAGATTGTTTTACAACATTAAAATTAAATTCATTTTTAATTTTATTAATAAAATTGGAATAAAAAAGCTTTAACTGGCTATAGTCATACTTTTCATAATCCTTTGGAATTTTACACCATGCTGGAAATATTGAAGTATTATTTAATATTATATCCCCTCCATCAACTTTTTCATTAACAAAATGAATTGATTGATTGTGAATTCTATCTTCTGAAATAATTTGCCATGAAAAAGTTGCACCACCTTTAAAAAAAGGCAATCTAGCAGAGTGAAAATTGATCAAATTATTTTTTAAAAATTTTATTATAGATTTATTAAAAATCCATCTTGCTGAAAATGAAATGAATAATGTTGAGTTTATATTAAAATTTTTTTTAATATAATTTCTAAAGTTTATATCAAGACTTTTGAAAACTTTATTCTGTATTTTGTTTTTTATTTTTTTTTTTTGATCAGGTGATGTAATTAAAAAAGTATTAAAATTTAATTCTTTGTTAATTGTTAAAATATCCTCTAGAAGAGGAGTATATCCCAATATAACTATATTTTTAATATTCTTAAATTTTTTAAAACTCATATTATTGTTCTACCACCATCAATAATCAAATTCTGTCCAGTCATATAATTTGTAGCATCGCTACATAGAAATAATATTGCTCCATTATATTCGTCAATTTTTGCCATTCTATTTAGTGGAATCAAATTTTTTAATTTTTGAACAAACTTAAGATTTTGTTTATTATAAATTCCTCCAGGACATAGACAATTAACTCTTATATTGTATTTTGCAAATAAACTAGCGTAATATTTTGTCATGCCAACTAAACCATGTTTAGTTACTGAATACGATAAAGGTTTTATATATCCATTTAAATCTTTATAAATTCTTTGATCAGGTGCTATTATAGAGAGATCAGAACCAATATTAATAATATTACCTCTTTTATTTTTTTTCATTTGTTTAGAAAATAAATTTATTAAATTCTTAACTGCAGTAAGATTTAAATTAATGTCCTCTTCCCAAATATTTTTTTTTTGATTATTTAAATCAAAGTTGTTTGCTGCATTATTGAGTAAAACTTCTATGTTTATTTTTTTTTTTTTTAAAAGATTATATAAGTTGTTTATTTGAGTTAAGTTTGTAATATCAACATTATACACACTAAGGTTTTTTAAAATATTTTTTTTCAATGAAAATTTCAATTTATTTAACTTTTGTAAGTCAAAGTCGATAGCATGGCAAATTGCACCGTGTGCTAATAAAGTTTTTGTAAACTGTGAACCTAAAAGCCCTCCAGCACCAGTGATTAGTATATTTTTATTTTTAACATTAAACATTAGTTTGAACTTCCATCTACTTTTATATCAATACCAGTTATATAACGGTTATTTTCTGACAATAAAAAATGAATTGTATAAATTATGTCATCAGTCGTACAAAATTTTTTTAAAGCAACATTTTTTTTGATAAAACTCAAGGTTTTTGATTTATTTTTTTTTAATTTTTTATGCCAAAGATTATTTGTTTGCATTATATGACCTGGTGATATTGAATTAATAAAAATATTCTTAGAAGCAAAATTCTTTGAATTTTCCTTACAATAATTAATTAATGAATTTTTTGCTAAAGAGTAGGGTAATGGAGCACCACCTCTGAAATGCCCAGCTATAGATGAAATTACTATTATTTTAAGATTTTCAAAATTTCCAGAGTTTATTAATAGCTCTATTGGGTTAATAGAAGTAAAAAAATTTTTATAATATGCACTATAAAAATTTAAATTATTTTTTTTTTGAGAAAAATCATTTTTTCCATTTCCTGCGTTACAAATTAAATAATTTATTATATATTTTTTCTTTTTTAAAATTTGTATATTTTTTTTTACATCCTTGGGATTAGACAAGTCACATTTCAATCCAATAATTTTTTTGCTTTTAAATTTTTTTACAAATGTATTTAATTTTTTTTTATTTCTTGCAAAAACTACAGTATTTATATTTTTGCTTATAAAATACCTAACTATTTCGGATCCTAGACCATAAGAACCTCCACAAACTAATGCATAATTATTTTTTTTTTTCATAAACCTTTCTTACAAATTTATAATTTTTTAGTGTATTTTCTAGAGCTAGTTTTTCTTTAGGAATATATGTTTGAAGCACCAAAAGTCCTGAATATTTGATTTTTTGAAGAAATAGAAAAAATTTATTAAATTCGACATTTCCTTTTCCTAGTGGAACAGACCCTCCATTAATTTTTCTATCTTTTATGTGAATGTTAAAAACTTTATGAAAATACTTTTTTTCAGTATCAAATTTATATCCATAAGATGCCGAATTACCAACATCGTAATTAATACCAAAAGATTTGTTAAGCTTGTTAATAAATTTCAATAGTTTTGATGGAGACAAATCTAATTCAAATAAAATTTTTACTTTTTTAAATTTCGTATTTATTTGTAAAGATTTAAAGTAATTTAAAATTTGCTTTTCTTTATATTTTTTTTTAATAGACGAATTATCAACCAAAGGAACTATGATAAATTTGATGCCAACATTATTAGCAATCTCAATTAATTTCTTTAGATAATCTGAAGTTTTATTATGTCTCAAAAAAGGTGGTTTTTGCATAAAAAAATCTGCCGTGACTGTTTTTACTTGTACTTTATTTTGCTTCAAATATTTAAAAACTTTTTTGGGGTTTTTAATTAATGGATTGTGATCAAATTTGTAATAATCTAATGTCCACTCTAAAAATTTTATTTTATTTTTTTTTGCTAATTTAATTTCTTTTCTCCAATATCTCCAAGGGAAAGATTGTAATCTACTTTTAATTTCTCTATCAACTAATCTACCTTGCATTATACCAATATTTAATTTCATTATATTTTTTATTTTATTTTTTTAAAACTTCTACAAATTCTAAATATATATCTTCTGGACCTTTACAAAACATAACTTTTGCTTTTTTATCTGGCGTAATTTGAGGCTTAGAAAATAATTTATATTTTTTATTTTTTAATATTTTATATGTTTGATTTATATTTTTTACTGTAAATGACATATGTGTATAACCATAAGAGTAAATTTTTTTGAAATTTTTTAATTTTTTTTCTTTATAATTACCGAACTTTAATAGCTCTAATACATTACCATCTGGAGCACTTAGTTTTACAGTGATTAATTTAGTTTTTTTTAAATTGAGAATTTTGTCTATAAATTTACCTGTTTCATCTGCTTGCTTTAAAACTTTAAAGCCAAGAATTTGAGTAAAGAATTTAACAACTCTTTGAAGATTCTTAACAACTATTCCGGTGTGTCTTATGTTTTTAACAATTTGCAATATAACCAGCCTTATATAGAAAATAAAAATTAAATAAAATCAATAAATCTTTTCTTTTTAAATAAATTTTTATTTTCTATCTTAAGATATTTTTTATCAATAATATTATTTTTTAAATTGTTTATGCTATAATTAATAAATTTCTTATCAAATAAATTAATGCTTTTAAATAAATTTTGATCCGATCCGTTATAGTTTGGCTCATATATATAGTAAGGAACATTTTTAGAAAAACACTCAATAATTGATGTTGATACTTGACCTATAATATTTTGAGTTTTTTCACAATGTTCTTGCAACTCTTCGTCAGATATTCCAATTTTTATTTTAAATTCTTTTCCATTCTCTTGTTGAAATAATTTTTTAAACCTAGATAAAATTTTATCATTTATTAAGCTTAAGTTTTTATTTCCTGGTTTATTTTTAATACAAACATTATTTACTCCCAATCCATCTAGCATTGATAATAACTTATAGTGAGTTAAAAAAGTCATATCCCACGGTATCTGATAATTTAATAAATTTGGTTGATAAAATAATATGGTAAAGTCATAATTTTTTTTAGAAACTTTATTAAAATTATTTTTTTTTTGTAAAAGTGGATGATTAATATTTTTTAATGCTTTATTTTTAACGCCTGATTTATATAACAACTTATAATTAGCATCACCAAAACAAAAATATTCATCAAAGCTTAATTTTTTATTGAATTTAAAAAAAACAAAATCATCTTTATAAAATTGATACCCATCAATTAATAAAATTATTTTTATTTTTTTTGACTTGCAAATAGATGAGATTAAGAGATTTAACCAATCAGATTCTCCATTTAAAATTACTGATTTTGGCCTATAAAAATTTAAAGTTTCTTCAATATGGTTATAAGCAAAATCAATTTTTTTTCTATAATCTTTGAGCGCTAAATTTAGTACATAATCAAAAATTTTATAAATATCGTTATTAAATAATTTATTAAAATTTTTGAAAATTTTTTTAAATTCATTTTTTTTATCCTGATTATTTAATTCATATTTTTTTTTTAATATTAAAACATTGTTTGAATAAACTGCGTTTTTTAGTATGTTTTTTCCATTTAAAATTATAACATTAGATGATTTTTTTACCTCATCTAATGAAGTCCAATCTTTAAAATATAGAATTTTATTTTCATATTTACTTATAAAAATTTTATGAAAAAATCGAATAATGCCAGAGTATTTCGTTACTCTCAAATAATAACTTTCTGCTCTGATGGGTGACGGTGAGTTATCAATATTAATTTTATTTTTTTTAATTAATTTAAAATAATTAGGAAAAATTTTCGTAAGCCTTTTTAAACTTACTGAACAATTAGATGAAATGTAAATTCGGTTATTTTTTTTTATGTATTTTGCTAGTGCAGTATATGCCCTATAATCGTAAGAAAAATCACATATAACTTTTCTGGTTAAAATAGAATGTATTGGAATTTTACAAAATTCATCTGATCTATTCAAAAAATTTTTTATTTTCCATAAAAATTTTATATTTTTAAAGTTTTTAGTTTTATTATTTAAAACATTCTCATATAAATATTTAATTTTGTCATTATTACTTTTTTTTTTAATTAAATAACTATCTAAACTTTCATATATTATTGATGCTTCTTTATTTTTTATATATTGTTGCTCTGAAATATCGCTAATTATATATATATTTTTATTCTGCATATAATAAATTGTTTATATTAAACAGCTAAGTTATGAAAATAAAATTATTCTTTGAGTTGAACGAAACTATAAAAAATGATTGGATTTCTCTAGAAAGTAATAATTCATGTGTTTTACCATTTCATCAATATGAGTGGGTGAAGCAATTTTATGAAATAAATAAATCTAAAAAGAATTTGAAATTTTTATTTATTTCTGTTTACAAAAATGAAAAAGTCATATTAATATTTGCGTTTACAGTTAAAAAAAGCCTTATAAAATGCATCGAATATTTAGGCTATCCATTTAATGATATTAATGCCCCTTTATATAATAATAAATATAAATTAAACGACGAAGATATCTCTTACATAAAAAAAGAAGTACTAAAAAAATTAAAGAATTATGCAGATGTGGTTCTTTTCAGAAATCAACCTGCATATATTTTGTCTGAAAAAAATAAATTTATTTTTAATCAATTTTTAATAAATAAACATACCTGTTATAGAATAAAGAATAATAAAGATTTTTTATCAAATTTACTTAATCACAAATTTTATAAAACATTAAATCAAACTGAAAAAAAACTTAATAAAATTACTTTAGAAGAAGTTATTAATGAAAATGAAATAAAAGAAATTTTTAATTTTTTTTATAAAAATAAATTTCGACAGCTAGAACAAACAAATAAAAAAAATTACCTTAAAAATACTTCAAATATAGATTTTATAAAACAAAATTTTTTATCAAAAAAAATAAAAAAAGGGATTTACGTTCTGAAAAATGATCAAACTATTTTATCAATGTTTTTTTCTTATAGAACTGATAAAAGCATTTTTTATATTTATCCAACTTATGATACTTTTTTTTCAAAATTCAGTCCTGGAAATTTAGCTTTAAAAATTTATTTTGAAAAATTTCAGAATCAATTTGAATATTTTGATTTCACAGTTGGAGAAGAAATGTATAAACAAAAATGGAGTAATAATAAAATATTCCTATATGACAGTATTCAAATTTATAATATTTTAGGTTTAATTTACTATTTAATAATAAAATTAAATTTCAAATTAAAAACATTTAATTTTATAAGAAAAATTTTATCTTTTTTTAGAAATAAAATGTAATAGTTAATTTTTTAATTAAATTGATGTCCAGCCACCATCAACAACTATTACAGATCCTGTCATATATGAAGCAAAATCGGACACTAAAAAATTTGCTACATTTGAAATTTCATCAGGATCTGCGAGTCTCTTTAAAGGAACTTGATTTGAAAATTTTTTTATAAATTTTTTTGGTTGATTTGTTGTCGTATTTTTAACATGTCCTTTTACAGCGCCGGGGCACAAACAGTTCACTCTTAAATTATATTTTCCGTAAATAGATGCTAATTGTTTTGTAAAACCTATAATGCCTCCTTTTATAATCGGATAAGATATGTTTTCTCTCATTGTTGTACCTTTGTACATTTCTAAATTTTGACCAACTAATCCATAAATAGAACTAATAAAAAGAATATTGGTTTTTTTTTTTGCTTTCATTGATTGAGCAAGTTTATTAGCTGCCCAGCATATGTTTGACAATTGATAGTCAATATTTTTTGTAAAATCTGAATATAGTTTTGTATTTCTGTCAAGTTTTGAATATTTGTCTGTCGTTGGATAAGAACAAAATATTACTGAGTCTGGTATACCAAATTTTTTTATTAAACTTTTTAAATTATCATCCAATTTTTCTTTATTTTTAAGGTCTAAAAAATGATTTTTTATTGATTTTTGGTTATTTAAATTTATATCGATATTTACTATTTTTGCTCCATTCTGATTTATTTTTTTAATTATGCTACTACCAATAAGTCCTGTTCCTCCAAAAACAAATATTTTTTTATTTTTTAAAATCATACACTTTATTATGTTAATCTTCTGAAGGTTGAATGTTTAATGGGTCCAATAAGAGGAATTTTTTTTTTATTTTTTAAGCACATTCCTATTAACATAAAAACCTCTTGGAAGGATTGAATATATTTATTAATTATTCTCATATTATAACTTGTACTTACTGATACTAAACCTGACGCTAAAAATCCTTTTTTTAACATCTCCTGAGTAAAAAATGTCATCAATTTTAATGCGTTTTTATTCTTAAAATTAAACGAAGGCATTGAGTCTTGGCCTGAAATATTTATTTCAACTCCTGTGGTCTTTGAGATAAAAGACCATCTTTTTTTTATATATTTTCCGTACTTAATTATTTTTTTTTGAACTTTGCTTTTTTTCATTACTTCTAAAGTAGCTATAGCAGCAACAAAACCAATCCGATCAGTCCACATAGTTGAACTTATAAAACTTTCTTGTGCTTTATTCATGATTTTTCTTTTGCCAATTATTGCTGAAATGGGGTAACCATTTGCTATAGATTTTCCAAATATTGCCATATCAGGAAAAACTTTATATTTTAGATGAATTCCGCCGTAGTGATCATGAAAACCCGAAGTAATTTCATCAAAAATTAAAATACAATTATATTTTTTTGATAAAGTTTTAACTTTTTTTAGAAAGTTATTTTCTGGTTTATTACTTCGCATTGGCTCCATAATAATAATTCCAATAGAATTTTTTTTGAGTATTTTTTCTAAGGACTCAATATTATTATAAAAAAATGGATGAATAGAATCTTTATAACTACCAGATACACCTTTGGCGGATAAACCAGATAATAATTGTTTATCTAAATTATTTTTTTTTATTAAGTTTGCAGCAAGGTACCAATCATGCCATCCATGGTATCCACAAAAAGCAATATTATTTTTTTTGGAAAATGCTCTTGCAATCCTTATTGCTACCATACAAGCTTCTCCTCCAGATTTTGTATACTTTGCCATATCAGCCCACTTATGTATTTTAAGTAGTTTTTTTGTTAATAGAAATTCCTCAAGAGAATTTAATGTGCACATAGACCCATTTGTAATTGCTTTATACATTTTTCTATTAATATATTTATTTGAGTAACCTAAAGTACATGACGTAACACCCATACCAGCAAAATCATAATATTGTTTATTCTCCAAATCTTTAACCACACACCCAGATGCTGATTTATAATAATTTGGCCAAAAATTCGGTAAAAAAATTTCACTTCTTTTTGATAAAAGTTGATTTCCTCCCGGAATTATTTTTTTAGCCTCTTTAAGAATTTTTTGTCCTTTATTATTTTTTTTTAACATTGATTGAAATTAATTTTATAATGTTTATGTATATCTCGTACAAAATAAATATAAAGTTATAACTAAAAAAAAATTATTAAAAAGTCTTATTAATTATGAATAATAAATACGATAAAATTATAAAAGAACATTATGATAAAGTTGCTAATACACAAAAAATGTCAAGTTTGTCAACCATGCAAGACAAAAAAATAAGAAAAATCGAAACAGATTTCATTTTAGATGAAATTAAAAAGATAAAAAAAAAAAATATTTCTATTTTAGATGTAGGATGCGGTAACGGCTTCACTCTATTAAAAATTTCAAAAAATTATAAAAAAAATAATCTTTATGGATTTGAGCAAAATAAACTTTTAGCATCATTGGCAAAAAAACAATTGAAAAATAAAGCAAAAATTTTTATTAAAGACATTAGAAAATTGGAGTCCAAAAAAAAATTTGATTTATTGATTTGCCAAAGAGTACTAATTAATATTTTAAATTTATCTGATCAAAAAAAAGCTCTTAATAATTTAATTAATTTAGTAAAAAAAGGAGGAGTTTTATTATTTATTGAAACCTTTAATTCTGGAATAAAAGAATTAAATGATGTTAGAAAAAAATTTGGTCTAAACTATCTAGGTCCAAGCCACCATAATAAACCGCTAACTGAAAATTTTTTTAATAATAGAAAATTAAAGTCTATTGTTGTGACAAAAAACTATGAATTATCTTCTCACTACATAGTTGCAAGGGTAATGCATCCATTTTACCTTTCTTTTAAAAAAGAAAAATTTAAGCATAATTCTAGATTTGTAAGATTTTTTAGTAACTTAATTACCATTAAAAATAAACATTTTTCTCATATTAAACTTTTAAAGTTTATAAAAAATTAATTAATAATAAATGAATTTATAGAATAATTTTTTTTTGATTTTTTTCCAAGAAATTTTAAAAATTTTGATGCATCAACTCCTAGGGCTGGTCTCTTACAAGTAATATTATCTAAAGTAAAAATTTCATTTTTTTTTATTTTTTTCTTGGCTACAATTGACCTTCTAATAATCTTTAAATTTTTTTTTTCAGAAATAGTTGCATTCTTAAAATATGATCCCATTTTTACTTCTGTGTTTCTTATTAATTTTACCATCATTTTAAGCTCAGCTGGATTTAGAGAAGCTTTATGATCAGGCCCTTTAAGTTTTTTATTGATTGTAAAATGTTTTTCTATAATTTTTGCACCAGCAGCAACAGCTAAAGATGGAGTAAAATAATCATCACTATGATCAGAATAACCAACTGTATAATTTAATTTTTTAAGTGTTTTAATACAATTCAAATTTAAATCTTTATTAGGAGCAGGGTATTCTGATGTACAATGTAATATAGCTAATTCTGATTTATTTTTTGTTTTCTTAAATACTTTAATAGCATTTTTAACTTCATTTAAATTAGATGCACCAGTAGAAATAATTGTAGGAATATTAATTTTTTTTATTTCATTTAAAAGTTCAAAATTATTTATATCGCCTGAAGAAACTTTGATTATTTCAGTTTTTAACTTTTTTTGTAAAAATTTTAAACTCTCAACATCAAATGCAGTAGCAATAAACTTTAAATTTTTTTTTTTTGTATATTTTTTTAATTTAATAAAATCTATTTGATCTAATTTTAATTTTCTTAACATTGATAATTGATCTTTATCAAAAGAATTTTTTTTTTGATATTTTGCTTGCTGAGCCCCTGGTACACAAACTTGATCAGGATCAAATATTTGAAATTTGATAGCATCAACTTTAGCATCTGAAGCAATATTTATAAGTTTAATTGCTTGCTTTAAACTGCCATTATGATTAACGCCAGCTTCTGCAATTATAAATGTCTTTGATAGTTTGTTAAAGGATTTCACGTTTTATTATTATATATACTTACATCTTTTATTCAATTTTAATGAGTTGAAAAAAATTGTTTTCAATATATTAAGTATAATTTTAATCTTATCAAACTATAACTTTAAAAATGATTTTACTTCACGAACCAACACTCGGTTTTAATGAAAAAAAAAATTTAAATTCATGTATAGATTCTAATTGGGTCTCACCAAAAGGAAAGTTTGTAGAACTCTTTAAAAAACAACTAAGAATTTTAACTAAATCTAGATATATTCTTCCTGTTACAAGTGGCACAGAAGCATTAAGAGTGTCTTTACGGGTATTAGGAGCAAATAGCAATTGTGAAATAGTTATGCCAAGTATTTCTTTCATTGCTACTGCTAATGCTGCATCCTATAATAATGCTCACCCTTTGTTCATAGACGTTGATAATGAATTTGGAATAGATGAAAATAAAACTTTAGATTTTTTAAAAAGTAAATGCTTCAAAAAAAAAGGACATTGTTTTAATAAAAAAACAAAAAGAAAAATATTTGCTATAGTTATTGTACATCCTTTTGGAAATTGTGCAAAATTTGAAAATATTTACGAATTCTGTAAGAAAAATAATATTTTTATCATTGAAGACGCTGCAGAAAGTGTTGGTGTAAAATTTAATTACGGAAAATTCAAAAATATGCATACAGGAACAGTGGGTGATATCGGTTGTTTTTCATTTAATGGAAATAAAATTATAACTACAGGTGGAGGTGGTTGCATAATAACTAACAAGAAGTCTTTATATGAAAATGCATATTATTTATGTGACCAAGCAAAAGATAATAACATTAAATATATTCATAATTCTATTGGATATAATTCTTTAATGACTAACCTGACAGCATCAGTTGGTGTTGCTCAACTAAAGAAATTAAAAGAATTTATAAATAAAAAAAAAAAAATTTACAGGTATTATAAAAAAAATATTAAAGTTGAAGGAATAAATTTGCTTAATAAACCAGAGGATAAAGGAACAAATTATTGGCTTAATATTATTAAATTTAAAAAAAAAATTTCTGAAAAAAAAATTTTAAATATAATAAATATATTTAATAAAGAAAAAATCCAAGTCAGACCTATATGGTTTCCAATGAGCTATCAAAAAATGTATAAAAATAATTATTCATATAAGTTAGAAAATACAAAAAACATTTACAAACAGTATCTTTGTATTCCATCAAGTGCATCTTTAAGTAAGAAAAAGCTCGACAAAGTAATTAAAACAATAAACAAGATCAAAATTTAAAAATGAATAAAAATTTTATTAGAATTATTCCAAGATTAGATATTAAAAATGGTCAACTCATTAAAGGAATTAATTTAGAAGGTTTGAGAGTATTAGGCGATCCAAACAATTTTTCAAAAAAATATTATGAAACAGGCGCTGATGAAATTTGCTATGTTGATAATGTAGCAACATTATATGGAACAATTAATTTATTAAAATTCGTCAAACAAACCTCAAAGGATGTTTATATTCCTTTAACTGTTGGAGGGGGAATCAGGAGTATTAAAAATATTGAAGAAATGCTTAAAAATGGTGCTGATAAGGTAGGACTAAATTCAGCAGGAATAATTAGACCAAAATTCATTCAGGAAGCATCAAGAAATTTTGGATCCTCAACTATCACTGTAATGATAGAGACAGTAAAATATGAAAATAAATATAAAATAGTTTACTCTAATGGCAGGGATTTAGTTAACAAAAATCCAGTGGACTGGGCAAAACAAGTGGAAGACTTGGGCGCTGGAGAAATAACTTTAACATCTGTAAATCATGAAGGAATAAAAGAAGGATTTGATTTGGAAATAACAGAAAAAATATCAAAAGCAGTTAAAATACCTGTTTTAGCACACGGTGGGGCTGGAAACTACCAGAATGTTTTTGATGTTGTAAATAATTCAAATATCTCAGGTGTAATTATATCAAGTATGTTTCATTACTCATATTGTTTTGATTTCAATTTTAAAAAAAAAGAAAAAAAAGAATTGGGAAATTTTGATTTTATAAACAACAAAAAAAATAAATTAAAAAAAATTTATTCTATAGATGGATTAAAGAAATTTCTTAAAATGAAGAAAGTTGATGTGAGATTATAAATGGCAAAAATAAATTGTGGAATAATTGATTTAAATATAAATAATATACATAGTATTTATCATGCATCAAAAAATGTTGGTCTAAATACCAAAGTTGTAAATTCAAACATTAAATCTCTAAATAATTTTGATATGATTATACTTCCAGGAGTAGGGTCGTTTAAAAAAGCAATGAATATAATGAATGAAACGGGAATGAGAGATAAAATTTTAGAATTCAATCAAAATGAGAAATTTATTTTTGGAATATGTCTTGGAATGCAGCTTTTGTTCGAAAACAGTGAAGAATTTGGTAAAACAAAAGGTTTAGGGTTGTTAAAAGGTAATGTTGTTAAATTTAAAAAAAATAAAAAAGATAAAATTCCTCATATAGGATGGTTTCCAATTAAAGTAAAAAATTCAAACAGAAATAACAAAATATTCCATAGCAAATACTTTTACTTTGTTCATTCGTATTATTGTAAACCAGAAGACAAAAAAAACGTAGAAACACAAACAAAATTTAATAATTTCTATTATACATCTTCGATTCAAAAAAATAATATTTATGCAACACAATTTCATCCTGAAAAAAGTGGACCTCAAGGATTGAGATTCTTAAAATCTATAAAAAATAGGATTTAGTTATGAGCACTATGTACGGTCTACCAAAAAAAGTAAGGTTTTGTAAAAAA
>MDSZ01246293.1_pt1 | contig 13569 bp, 8 predicted proteins | sample 811201 | NCBI WGS metagenome assembly MDSZ01 (sample SAMN05326647, study PRJNA326480) | marine metagenome | isolation source: seawater | place: Indian Ocean: North | collected 2010
TGTGTAATACTAAAATCACTATCAGCACCTAAAGACAATACAGCACTATCAGATAATAATTTAACATCATTTCCAGCAATTACATCCTTGGCTACAGATAAACCACCATCAGTTTGTAGTGATCCATCAGTTGTACTTGTAGCTTCTGTTGTATCGTCAGTAACAATTCTACCACCAACAGTTAATGCGTTACTAATATTTACTTCTGTAGAAGCATCAATATCTACTGTAGGAGCAGTTATTTGTAATGTTGTATCAGCATCGATATCAAGTTGACCATCAGCACTAGAATTAATAAATAAAGCGCTATCTCTGAATTGTATCTTTTTATCAGTATCCATGGTAAGAGCACCAGAAACACCTACTGTTGTATCAAAAGTAGCTGCTTCATCAACGTTAAATGTACCCTTGATTGTTGTGGCAACTCCGCTAGCAGCAATATCAACACCACCAGCACCTTGAAGAGTTAAAGCACCAGAAGTTGTTGTTAAATTAGATGCTCCAGCAGCATCTATTGTTACACCAGCACCTGCATTAATGTCAACACCACCAGCAGTAGATGTTAATGTAATAGCACCAGCGCCTGTACCTGCTGTGTTAACAATATCAATTGTTTGACTTGTTCCAGCTGTAGCATGCAATTTAATAGCAGAAGCAATATCTCCATCAGCAGATACTAAGACACCACCAGCAGAAGCTTCTAAATTAATAGCAGAAGCACTAGTACCTTCGTCATTAACAATAGTGATTGTTTGAGATGATCCAGCATCAGCATGTAATTTAATGGCATCAGCTGTATCGTGATTTGCGGTAATTACCGCTTGACCACCTTCTGCCCATAAGTCTTTTGCATTATTCCATCTTAAACCAATACCACCTGCAGTAGAAATAAGATTGATTGCTCCAGCACCATCAGAACCATCTAATTCACCAGCTGTATTTACCAAATCGATTGTTTGACTTGTTCCATTTGTAGCATGTAATTTAATAGCAGAAGCAATATTTCCATCAGCAGAAACTAATACACCACCAGCAGAAGCTTCTAAGTTAATAGCACTTGCAGCTGTTCCGTTTGTATTTGTTAATACAATCTTTTCATCTCCAGGAGTAGAAACATTATCTGTCAAAACAATAGATAAATCGTTTGCAGCATTCTTGATAGTATATGCTTTATCTGCAGCAAATTGATTTACAATACCACCAGCAACAGAAACTACTTTAATAGATTCTGCATCGGTTCCATTTGTATTCGTTAAAGTAATTTTTTCATTTGCAGCAGTAGAACTATCATCAGTCAAAACAATAGACAAATCGTTATTTGCGTTCTTAATGGTATATGATTTATCAGCGGCAAATTGACTGGTAATACCACCCGCACTTGATGTAAGTTCAATAGCAGCATTATCAGTTCCATTAGTATTTACAATACGTAAATCTTCATTACCAGCTGTTCCAGATGCAGCAACTTTAAAATAAGCATCTCCACCTGCATTTCCTAACGTTAAATCCTTTTCATCAGCAACCTTTAAAGTCATTCCACCTGCTGTAGCAGTAAGAGAAATAGCATCATTAGCAGTACCAGAAGTATTTGTTAATGAGATCTTCTCGTCTGCAGCAGTAGCACTAGGAGTAAATATCATTTCAGTAGCTCCGTTTTTACCTAATTTCAAAGTTTGTCCATCAGCTAAAGCTGCACCCATACTAATAGATCCAGCAGTAGAATCAATAGAAATTGCAGTACCTGCATCAATATCTAATGCTCCAGCAACCTCAAGGTCCATTCCATTTGATCCATCGTGCTTGAATGCAATATCTTTATCGGCACCCATCTTAATGAAAGAGCTGTCCTTTGTTAATTCGATATTAGCATTAAACGAGACATCACCATTAATGAATAATCTGTTATTTAAAGAAAGATCATTTAACAAAGCTACTTTTTCTGTGGAAGTACCGAGAACAATTTGATTAGATTCAGTAATTTGCGCACCATAACCAATAGCTGTAGATTTTTGATAATCGTTAGATGAGTTATTAATAGAAGTATTTGCACCCAAAAATGTTAAGTAATCACCGATTTGGTTATTTTTACCGGATTCATAACCTATTGCGGAATTGTTTGTACCAATCGTATTTGAATCTAATGCATCACTTCCTACAGCAACATTACCACCTGCATTTGTATTAACCTTTAATGCATTATAACCAACACCAACATTATCTTCACCAGTAGAGTTAGCTTCTAATACATGAGATCCAATACCTGTATTTTTCTCACCTGTTGTAACCTTTAATACTTGATAACCTACACCAGTATTGTCACTTCCTGTTGTTGTTTGATTCAATACATTAGATCCTACAGCTGTGTTTCTATTTGCTGTTGTATTGGCAACTAATGACAAAGCACCAACAGCTGTATTATGAGTACCAGAGTTATTCTGTAATGCAGATTTACCTACAAATGTACTACTGTCAACATTGTTGTTACCAATATTTACATCATTTACAGTCATATCTTCAGTTAATGTAGAAATTCCTGTTACAAATAATCTCTTTTGAACAGTAAAATCGTTTTGAGGAGCAAAGTTAGAACTACTTAATGTACCATCGATTGTCAAGTTTCCTCCAATATTTACGTTGGAATTTAATGACGCGTCTCCTGTTACAGAAAGTTTGCTATTAAATGAAGCATCTGAAGCAAGCACAACCTTTCCTAACATAGATGTATCTGTACCACTAGTTCCAATAGATGTAACAGCGGCTAATGTAGTAATATTAGGTTGAGCAGCAGTTGTTACTGTAGCAGCAGTTGTAGCGGTTGTAGCGGTAGCAGCATTTCCTGTTGTATCTTGGTTACCAGCAGCATTAACACCAGGTAAATCGATATCTGCAGATCCATTAAAGGAAACTCCACCGATTGTTCTAGCAGTTTCAAGAACTGTGGCAGTAGCAGCATTTCCTGTTGTATCTTGGTTACCAGCAGCATTAACACCAGGTAAATTAATATTTGCAGATCCATTAAAGGAAACTCCACCGATTGTTCTAGCATTTGCAAGAACTGTAGCAGTAGCAGCATTTCCTGTTGTATCTTGGTTACTAGTAGCATTAACACCTGGAAGATTAATATTAGAAGTTCCATCAAAAGAAACTCCACCTATTGTTCGAGGATTGGCAAGTGCTGTAGCAGTAGCAGCATTTCCTGTTGTATCTTGATTACCACTAGTATTAACACCGGGCAAATCAATATTTGCAGATCCGTTGAAACTTACACCACCAATATTTCTAGGATTGGTAAGTGTTGCAGCAGATGTAGCTGTTGTAGCTGTAGTAGCAGTTGCAGCATTTCCAGTTGTATTTTGATTACCAGCAGTATTTACACCGGGCAAATCAATATTAGAGCTTCCATCAAAGAATATACCTCCGATTGTTTTTGCTTGTGCAATTTTAGTAGCAGTAGCAGCATTTCCTGTAGTATTTTGACTACCAACAGAATTTACACCAGGTAAATCAATATTAGCTGTTCCATCAAAAGAAACACCTCCAATAGTTCTAGCAGTTGCAAGAGCTGTTGCGGTAGAAGCATTTCCGGTTAAAGCACCTGATACTCCTTCACTTGCAACAATAGGTCCGGAAAATGTAGTATTTGCGCCACTCGTTCCGGCAGCTGTTAAACCAGCTAATGTAGTAATACTACTTTGCGCAGCACTAGTTACAGTTGCAGCTGTACCAGAAACATTACCAGTAACATTACCTGTCAAATTACCGGTTACATTTCCAACAACTCCACCAGATACTTGTAATTGTTTGTTCATCGATACATCTTCAGCAACATCTAATCTACCATTCATAGATACATCGCCGTGTAAAATAGATTTGTCACCTACAAATAAATCTTTATTTAAAGAAATATCTTCACTAACAAATAAGCGTCCATTTAATGACATATCTTCTGCAACAATCAAGGTATAATTTGTAGTTGTTGTATTAATAATAGCATTATTAGAGTATTGCTCAACAGTTAAGTTTCCTTCAATTGTTACATCTTTGTTAAAAGATACATCTTCAGAAAATACAGTTTTTCCAGAAACACCGAGTGTTCCTCCTATTGTTGTATTTCCTGTACCATCAGCAACAACGAATTTATCAGTATCGCATGCAATTCCACCGTTGGCAGATAAACCTCCAGTTAAAACAGTTGCTCCAGTAACATTCAAAGAACCAGCAGTAGCAGCACCTGTTACTCCAAGAGTTCCACCGACAGTAGCATTCGATGTTACAGCTAATCCTGTTCCACTATTTTTACTTAATGTTAATGTATCAGCAATATCAGCAGAACTGTTTGCGTCAATAGCACCTGTAACTGTTAAAGCACCACCAACTGCTGCTCCAGCTGTAACAGATAATCCAGTTCCTGTTGCTTTATTTAAAGTTAATTGATCAGAAATAGTAGCAGCTCCAGAAATATTTGTAGCACCTGTAAGATTTGTAGTACCAGCTAAAGTAGATGTTCCAGCAACGTCTAAAGATCCAGCAATCGTTGTGTTGCCTGTATTATCAGCAACAATAAATCTATCTGTATCACTTGAAATACCTCCAGAAACAGCTAATGCTCCACCAACAGTTGCAGCTCCTGTTACAGCAAGAGCTCCCCCAACATTTACATTATTAGAAAGAGTAGCAACATTTGTAACATTTAATGCATTACCAATACTAGCAGAACCAACAACGTTCAAACCTGTTCCTGTTGTTTTACTCAAGGTTAAAGTATCAGAAATATCAGCACTACTATTAAGATCTAATGCACCTGTCATAGTAGTTGTTCCTGTAACAGCTAGATTACCTCCAACATTAGCAGCACCACTTAATGTGCTTGTTCCAGCAACATCTAATGTTCCAGCAATAGTTGTATTACCTGTACTATCGGCAACAATAAACTTGTTTGTATCACTAGTAATTCCACCATTAGCAGCTAAACTTCCTGTTAATACAGTAGCTCCAGATACATTCAAGCTATTTGTAGTTGTTACATTATTTACAGTAAGATTGTTTCCAACTGCAGCATCATTAACTACTGATAAACCTGTGCCACTCGTTTTACTAAGTGTTAATGTATCAGAAATATCAGCACTATTATTAACATCTAATGCACCTGTCATAGTAGATGTACCTGTAACGGCTAAATTGCCACCAACGTTAGCAGCACCACTTAATGTAGATGTTCCAGCAACATCTAATGTTCCTGCAATTGTTGTATCACCTGTAGTATTTGCAACAATAAATTTATTAGTATCTGTTGTTAAACCACCTTTTACATCAAGAGCTCCATCAATAACTGTTGCACCAGCAACACCAAGAGTACCTCCAACAGTTAAATTATTGCTTAATGTTGCTACTCCTGTTGTATTTAATGTTCCATTAACTGTAGTATTTCCTAAATTAGCGTTAAATGTTCCTAATACATTAAGATCTGTTACAGTTGTTGCACCAGATACATCCAAAGCACCAGATAGTTGGGCTCTATTTGCTATTAATGAATTATTAACATTCATAGATCCATCAACAATAACAGCACCATTCAAAGAAGTATCAGATAATACAACTAATCCTTTTCCACTCGATTTACTAAGTGTTAATGTATCAGCAATATCAGCTGTACTATTAGCATCTAATGCTCCACTAAGTACTGCAGCTCCTGTTGTTAAAGAACCGGATGTTGCTGCTCCAGTTACAGCTAATGCACCACCAACAGTTGCATCAGATGTTACAGCTAATCCTGTACCACTAGATTTGCTGAGTGTTAATGTATCAGCAATATCAGCTGTACTATTAGCATCTAATGCTCCACTAAGTACTGCAGCTCCTGTATTTAAAGAAGCACTTGTTACTGCTCCAGTTACAGCTAATGATGATCCTAAGGTTGCAGCATCTTTTACGTATAATTTACCATTCAAAGAAGCATCACCACCTAAAAATAAAGCGTTATTAAAAGAAACATCGTCATTAACAAATAAGCGTTTATTCATAGAAATATCATTTGTAAAATCTACATTAGCTGATACACCACCTATAATAGCTGTTGCTGGAATACTATTAGAAGGATAGTTACCTGTAATTAACCCAGTAGCGGTTAAGTTGTTTGTTGTAATATTTGCAGAAGTAGTAATATCACGAAATAAAAATACATCTCTTTCGGCAAATAATCGATTGTTCAGTTTAACATCGTTGTTAAAAACTGTTTTGTTAGTAACATTCAAGTTACCAAGAACGTCTAGGTTGTTTGCAGACAAATCACTCGCTGACATCAGGTGTATATATAGATTATATACAATTTAATTTGAGAATTATATATAATTTAATTTATTCCTAAGAGTTTTTAGCTAAATTACCAGTTTTTAAGGAGTACTCAAAACAGCTCTTCTCCAAGAACCAGTACCGTCAATTACAAAGTAAATATATAAATTAAATTGAAAATTATTAGGATCACGTGCAATGTACATTTGTCCAGCAGAACCAGCATTAGATTGAACATTAGAAAAATTCCAATTGCTTGGAACAGATGTTACAACGGCAGTTGAACCACCAGCTGCTCCAGTTGCTCCAGTAGGTCCAGCAGGTCCAACAGCTCCAGCAGCTCCAGCGGGTCCAGTAGGTCCAGTAGGTCCAGCGGGTCCAGCGGGTCCAGCGGGTCCAGCGGCTCCAGCGGCTCCAGCGGGTCCAGTAGGTCCAATAGCTCCGGCAGCTCCAGCAGCTCCGGCAGGTCCAGCGGGTCCAGTAGCTCCAGTTCCGGCAGGTCCAGTAGGTCCAACAGCTCCGGCAGCTCCGGCAGCTCCTGCAGCTCCGGCAGGTCCAGTAGGTCCAACAGCTCCAGCGGCTCCAGCAGGTCCAGCAGGTCCAGCAGGTCCAGTAGGTCCAGCAGGTCCAGCGGCTCCAGCGGCTCCAGCGGGTCCAGCGGGTCCAGTAGGTCCTGTAGTACCAGCTGTGAGCAAACTAGATAATTTTGCTTCAGTTAGTGTTGTATTGTTTAAAACTAAATTTCCACCAAGAGTTGTATTTCCGGTAATCGATGCATTTCCGGTATGAGAAAATGTACCAGTACTTCCGAGATTTTTAATAGGAGTTTTACTCATAATATATATATATAGTATGAATAAAAAATAAACGTAATATTAAATTATTAAAAATTAGTTAAGATTAGGGTTAAAACTAGCGTTTGTTGCTAAATCAATTTCGAATAAATAATAATATAATTCGTAAATTTTATTTTGTAATGTATTAAGAGGTACGTTTCGTCCACTAATATTAAGTAATGATACGTTCAAATCAATATCAAATAATTTTTTGTATAAATCATTTACAACGACTGATAAATAAGTATCTGTTAGTGTATATTTTGAAAATTCACGAATATTTATTTCGTATAAATAATAATACACGTTATATAAAAATTGTTCTAGATCATCCAAACTATTTGCAGTAATTTTATACGAAGGATTACTTGCTAAATTTACATTAAGAACATAATCGTATAAATTATTCATACGTTCTTCCAGTTTAAATAAATCAGGGTTTTCAAAAATAATACTAACTTGATAATTACTACTGGTTGAAAAAGTACCTACAATATTTGATATTTTACCAATAGAAATTTCACCAGTTTTTTTATCATAATCAGTTACGGTTCCTTTAAAATAATTATTACTTAAATCTACGTTATTAATAAAAACTGCATTATCTTTTTTAAAAAGTTCATTTTTTCCAACTGTAAAAGTAACCGCACCATTTTCAACAGGACTTAAATGATATTTGCGTACTGTTTTAGATAAATATTGACCAAACGATAAGTCAACCGCATCATGGGTATGAGAGGTTTCGTGAACATGAGCACCATAACCATTATGACTATGCGTTAAAGCTCCATGTGTATGTGAAGGAACAACACCTGCACATGGATGACAAGGTTGAACTGCACTATAATAATTTGTTAATGTATGAGGATCTGTATAAATAGGTACTAATTGCTGATTGCTGCAAGCAGGTACTGTATTATAATTAACAGTATATAATGTTCTCAATTTTTGCATAGCTGTATAATCACTTGAAGACATTTCCTATAATAAATACGACGAAAAGAAATTTTTAAAACATTAATATTTAAACGAATGGTTCTAAATATACTTGAAACCAAAACATATAAATATTGTTATATAGTATAAGAAATGGAAAATCTAGATTTAAATTTAAATAATTATAGTAAATCGGATCTTGAGAACTTCTTTAAGTTACCGAAAAAATATGATAAACATGATATTGAGGAAAAAGAATATTTAATAAGAACAACTTTACTTAACAGCGGATTGGTAAAAAAAGAAATTAAACGCGATTTAATTAGTTTTTTAGAAGAAGGAAAAAAATATTTATTAGATTTTCTTAAAAAGCATGATAAAAAACCCACGTTGTTATCAAAAGAATATAATCCTGATAAACTAGACGAGATAAATCATGTTGAATCTAGAAACCCAGAATTGATTCAAAGAGAACCTAAATCTTTTATTTATACAAATAATAGTAATTATTTTCCAGGAGAATTAAATCCACTAAATAATAGAATATTAACAAAATGTTTAAATATTGATACACGATTTCGAGGTAGTTTAATAAATACGAAAAGTTCTGATTTTACATTTCAATTATCATCAAAGTTAAACAAAGTAGTTTCTCTAGAATTGTCAAACATAGAAATGCCTTTAACTTTTTATGGAATTTCAGCATCGAATGGTAATAATTTTTTATATATTCGTGTGAATTATAACAATAAAGAAAATAAGGAAATAGAAGCAGAAAAAATATTTACAGTACCTGACGGTAACTACACATCATTTTCACTTATTGAGAAATTAAACAGTCTTTTATCGCCTAGAAATGAAAATAATGAATTAATATTTCCAGATTTAGTGTTTTCTTATTTACGATTTGTTGTAGATCTTAAGATAGATGGATCAGGAAGTGGAAAGGTTACTTTGGGACCATATCCCGAGTGCTTATTTACTATAAATAAAGTTATTCTTGATTTTAATAGAGATTCACAGGGTCAACCAGATAATGTTCATATTACACAAAAATTAGGTTATAATTTAGGGTTTATAAAAGCTATTTATCAAGATAATTTTTATTACGAGTCAGAATCTATTATAAATACAAATATACAGCGTTATATTTATTTATCAATAGATGATTTTAATAAAAATACAAACAATCAATTTATAAGTATTTTTAATGAATCCGTATTGAACAACGATATTTTAGCAAGAATTTCTATTGAAGGTTCTCATTATAATGAAATAAATAAAAGTAAAATGTCTTATATTTCTGTTCCTAGAGAATATTTTGGACCAGTAGATATTCAAAGAATAAGAGTAAGATTATTTGATGAATATGGAAAAATATTAAATACAAATAACACGAATTTTTCTTTTTGTTTAACTTTAAAAATGATTTATGATTTATAATTATCTTTATTTATTTTATAATGGCTGATAAAAAAGTCGCTCCCAAGGTTCATGGTCTCATCTTTGACGACAAGCAAAAGCTGCAATTGACAATTCTTGCTGCTTTATTGTTTGCTATCATCTCTAGTCCCTTTTTGTACAAATTGGTACACTCTCTTTTAGGTAAATTCTTAGCTATTGCTCTTCCTTCTGGATGTCCTACTAATATTGGATTAGCTGTACATACAGTTGTTTTTGCTTTATTATTTAGACTTGTTATGGAACTAAAAATTTAAGAAACATATATAATATTTCGTTATTATATATGCCATATAAAACAAGAAAAGTACGAAATAAAAATTGTTATACTGTTTATAAAAGTAAAGGAAAAAGAAAGGTGTTCTCAAAATGTACAACTAAAAAGAATGCTGAAAAACAAATTCGCTTGTTGCGTGCTTTGCAATTCAATAAAAATTTCAATCCTAATGCTAGAAGAAATTCTAGAGGAACTCAAAAAAATAGAAAAAAATAAAAAAAAACTAGAATGAAAAAAATGAAAATGGACATTTTAAAAATGTCCATTTTTAAAAAAACGACTTTATTTTTTTTCAAAAAAAAACGATTTTTTTGATTTAAAGCATAATGCTTTAAAAATGGATTTGTTTATTTTTTTTTGTTACGACACATTTTTTTTAACATATTAAAAAAAAAGAATATAGGGGTTTTTTTTGTCAACATTTTATAGGGTAAAAATGTTGACAAAAAAAACCCAAAAAAACCCCAAAAAATTTTTATGTGAAGTTTGTGGGTTTGTATCGAGCAATAGTAAAGATTATAAAAGACATATTTCCACTCGAAAACATAAAATGTTGACAAATGTTGACAACTGCATAATACCGGAAGTAAAAAAAAATGAAGATATAGAAATATTTGCATGTCCCTGTGGAAAAGAGTATAAACATAGACAGAGTTTATCTGTTCATAAGAAAAAATGTACTTTTGTAGATAGTCCAAAGGATAATATCGAGCTAAAAAAGGGATCAACTCAAGATACAGAAGTAAAAAGTAGTGATATTGTTATGAGAAAATTAATGACTATGTTGGATGAACAACAAGAAGTTAATAAGAAATTATCACAAACAAATGAAGAATTGACTCAAGTTATTAAAGAAGGAAAATTAAATAGTACAGTAAATAATACGACAAATAATAGCTTTAATTTGAATTTATTTTTAAATGAAAAGTGTAAAAATGCTTTAAATATTTCTGAATTTATTGATTCTATACAATTACAGTTGAATGATCTTGTAGAGACTGGTAGATTAGGACATGTAGATGGAATAAGTAGAATATTTGTGAATGCGTTGAATGATTTAGATGAAACAAAGCGTCCAATACACTGTACTGATATCAAACGTGAAACTATTTATATAAAAGATGAAGATACGTGGACAAAGGATAACAATAAAGTAAAATTAAAGTCTGCAATATCAACGATTGCTGATAAAAATTTAGAGAAAATTCCGGAATGGCAAAATGATCATCCTAAGTTCTCAGAGATGGATACTCCGGATAATGATGATTATATTCAAATCACATTAAATTCATATGCTGGTGAAAGTAAAGAAGAAAGTGATAAAAATAAAGATAAAATAGCAAAGAATGTATTGAAGGAGGTGATAATAGATAAAAATGAAAGGGTATAAATAATAAAATGCAGTAATAATTTAATGGAATTAAATGAAGAACAGCAATATATAATTGATAATATTAAAAAAGGGAAAAATGTTATGGTAGATGCTGTTGCTGGTACAGGAAAAACTACAGTTGTTTTATCATTAGCAGAAGAGTTAAGTAAAAAAAATTTATTGCAAATCACTTATAATAAGTCCTTGAAACATGAAGTGCGGGAAAAAATAAGTAAACGAAATATTACAAATCTTACTATTCATACATATCACAGTTTATGTTATTGTTACTATTCTAATTCAGGTTATACGGATATTGAAATGTATAAAACAGTAACAAATAACTTGATGCCAGTCGGTAGGTTACCGAGTTTTGACATATTGATAATAGATGAGGTACAGGATATGACACTTTTATATTTCAAATTTATATTAAAATTTTTGAAAGATTTGAAAAAAAAGGTAACATTATTAGTTCTTGGTGATGTTATGCAGGGGTTATATCAATTTAAAGGTTCTGATAGCCGATTTTTATCATTAGCTGATAAAATCTGGCCTAAAAAATTTTTAAAAAATACGGAATTTGTAAAAGCGTCGATGAAAACTTCTTACAGAATTACACAAGAAGTTGCTAATTTTATTAATAATGTTATGATAGGTTCTACTCGAATGCTTGCACGTAAGAGTGATCAAAAGGTTATTTATATACGAAATGATATGTTTAATTTATTACGGGTAGTTTATGGAAATATTATTAAATTGTTTGATGAAGGTGTAAAACCACAAGATATTTTTATAATTGGTCCATCAATTAAGGGGGATAAAAGTATAATTCGACGATTAGAAAATATGTTAGTACAAAAAAATATATTATGTCACGTTCCGATGTTAGAAATAGAAGGAGGGGATGAACGAGTATCACAAGGTAAAATTGTATTTTCTACATTCCACTGTGTAAAAGGTAGAGAACGTGATTACGTATTTGTAGTAAATTTTGATAATTCTTATTTTAAATATTACGGAAGAGATTTATCACGAGAAGAATGTCCAAATACGTTGTATGTTGCAACAACAAGACCGAAAAAGGGTTTATATGTATTAGAAGGAAATAGTGGTAAATATGACTCGCCTTTACCTTTTTTGCAAATGAATCATTTACAAATGAAAAGTCAAGAGTATATTGATTTTCGTGGAGTTCCACAAAATTTATTTTCTTTTGAACCAGAACAAGATTATGTAACAGAATATACAACACCTACAGATTTAATTAAATTTATACCTGTTCATGTGATTGAAGAATTATCAAATATTATTGATAAAATGTTTATTTGTGAAGAAACAAAAGGAGACGAATTAGATATACCTTGTGTGATTGAGACAAAAATGGGCTATTTTGAAGAAGTAAGTGATATGAATGGAATAGCAATTCCATGTATGTATTTTGATTATTTGAAACAAACTTTTTTTGATTTGGATGAAATAAAATTAGAAGAATCTACTTTGTATGATTTTATAGAAGAAAACAAAGAAATGAAAAAGAATATTGATAGTTTTATAATGGATTATATAAGCAAATTGCCTGAAACGTTAACTACTGCATCTGAATATTTAAAGTTGGCAAGTATTAATATTGCTATGCGTGAAAGTTTGTATTATCGTTTGAAGCAAATAGACGATGATGAGTATACTTGGTTAAGTAATTCGGTTGTAAATCAAACATTAAATAGAATGAAAGATACGATAAATTTCGATTGTCAAGATACATATCCCAAAATAGAAGAAGCTATTTTTGAGAAACAAAACGAAGATATACATTTCAAAATAGATATGTTTACAAGAAAATATATACCAAAAAAAAGATTTCGATTTTCAGCACGCGTTGATCTAATTACAGAGAAAACAGTATGGGAGTTAAAAACAACAAGTGATTTAACAATTGATCATAAATTACAGATTATTATATATGCTTGGTTATGGGAAATGCGACCGGTTCACGAAGAAAAAGTGTTTCGTTTGTATAACATAAAAAACAATCATTTGTTAAGATTAAATGCAAGTATTGAAGAATTGAATAGTGTTATGATAAAGTTATTGAAGTGTAGGTATTTACAAAGTCCTGAAAAATCAGATGCACAATTTATAAAAGATTGTTTGTAGATTTGTGTTGGTAGCATGTAGTACAGTCTTTTTTAGGTTTTCGTTGACATTTTTTTCCATTTTTTAATGTAGCGCCACAAATGTATACATATTGTCCGTTTCCGATCGATTTTTTGTTCGATTTCCAGGCGTTTGACGCTTCATCGAAATCAATATTTACTTCGTATAATGGTAATAGTTTTAAATGTTCCATTTTATTAGTTGATATATAAAAAAAATGCATTTATATATCAATTTTTCAA
>MDSZ01031322.1_pt1 | contig 13568 bp, 16 predicted proteins | sample 811201 | NCBI WGS metagenome assembly MDSZ01 (sample SAMN05326647, study PRJNA326480) | marine metagenome | isolation source: seawater | place: Indian Ocean: North | collected 2010
AAAACAGGTATACATATATTATTCAATTATGGCAATAATACTAAACCTGGGCTTGAACTATCAAAATTAGTATCCATTTAAAGGATATGACAACAATAGTTCTTGTGAGGAAAAACAATGAAGTAGTAGTGGCTGGAGATGGCCAAGTTAGTATGGGAAATACTGTCGTTAAAAGCACTGCCTCTAAGGTGAGAAAAATTGAAAAAAGAGGTGTTGTTGCAGGTTTTGCAGGTTCCACTGCTGATGCGCTTACTCTTTTTGAGAGATTAGAGGCAAAATTAGAAAAACATGCGGGAAATTTATCAAGAGCCGCTGTAGAGCTAGCAAAGGATTGGCGAACTGACAAATATTTAAGAAGACTAGAGGCTTTAATGGCTGTAGGGGATAAACAAAATAGCTATATAATTTCGGGTACTGGGGATGTTCTAGAACCTGAAGGAGATGTAATCGGTATAGGATCTGGTGGCAATTACGCTTTAGCAGCAGGAAAAGTTTTAATAGGAACTGAAATGAATGCCGAACAACTTGCAAAAAAAGCAATTGAAGTTGCGGCTGAAATTTGTGTATTTACAAATAAGAACGTAAAAATTGAAAAAATATAATGGATAAATCTAACGTAACCCAATTACATCCTAAGGACAAAAATAAGTCTAAAGAAGGTTTTTTAGGAAGTTCATTATCTCCAAGAGAAATTGTATCAGAATTAGATAGATTTGTAGTCGGTCAAAATAAAGCAAAAAGAGCTGTAGCTGTTGCGCTAAGAAATAGATGGAGACGACAGGCACTCGAAGGTGAGATGAAAAATGAAGTTTTACCAAAAAATATATTAATGATTGGACCAACAGGTGTTGGTAAAACTGAAATATCTAGAAGATTATCAAAGTTAGCTGAAGCCCCTTTTGTAAAAGTTGAAGCAACTAGATTTACTGAAGTCGGATATGTTGGAAGAGATGTAGAACAGATAGTAAGAGATTTAGTTGAAATTGCGATTTCAATGGAGAAAGTAAAAAAAAGAAAAGAGGTTAAAGCGAAAGCTCAAAAACTAGCAGAAGATAAGGTATTGGATGCTTTGGTTGGTAAAAAAGCAAGTGCTGCTACAAGAGAAAGTTTTAGACAAAGATTAAGAAATGGTGATTTAGATGATAATGAAATAGAAATCGCAGTAAGTGATACAGGAAGTAATAATACATCTTTTGAAATTCCTGGAATGCCTGGTGCAAACGTAGGGATGATAAACATTGGTGAAATGCTTGGAAAATCAATGGGTACAAAAGAAAAAAAGAAAAAAATGACTGTAAAAGAATCTCATGAAATTTTAATCAATGATGAGTCTGACAAATTAATTGAACAAGATAAAATCATAAAAGCTGCAAAAATTTCAACTGAAAATAATGGTATAGTCTTCTTAGATGAGATAGACAAAATTTCAGGAAGAACTGATAGAGTTGGTGGTGATGTTTCTAGAGAGGGTGTCCAAAGGGATTTACTTCCTTTGATTGAAGGAACAACTGTTAATACAAAATATGGACCAATCAAAACAGACCATATTTTATTTATTGCCTCAGGAGCATTTCAACTTGCCAAACCATCTGATCTGCTACCAGAATTACAAGGAAGATTGCCTATAAGAGTAGAATTAGAGGCTTTAACAAGTGAGGATTTTAAACGGATATTGAAAGAGCCAGATTATAGTTTGATTAAGCAATATGTTGCTTTATTAAAAACTGAAAATGTTGATTTAGAATTTTCAGATGATGGAATTGATGCTATTGCAAATATAGCCTCTGAAGTTAATTCAACAGTTGAAAATATTGGAGCAAGAAGATTACATACAATAATTGAAAAAATACTTGACGAAATTAGTTTTACAGCCACAGACAGATCTGGAGAAAAAATAGTGATTAATAAAGAATATATTAACAAAAATTTAAACAACTTAGTAAAAGACACTGATTTATCGAAATTTATTCTATAATTTTTTTTTTAAAAAAATATAAAAAGAACCACTTCCACCATCCTCTATATCTGCATCTTTAATATCATTTATCAAACTCATAAGTTTTTTATTATTTCTGATAAACGCTGGGACAGAATTTTTTAGAATACCTAATTCTTTGGAAACATAAGGATCCATCTCATTATTTGAATGAAGACCTTTTCCTGTAACAATTAACAATTTATGAATGCCATTGTTATAAGATTGGTGGATTAAATCTTCAATTTTATTATTAGCATCAGATAGACTGTAACCATGTAGGTCAAAAGTAAATGTTTTATTAATTTTTTTTTTTTACATTTACATTATCTTTTACTGGTAAAGGATCTTTTCTCGATAAAAAATCTTCCCAGTCTTTTTTATCTTTTTCTGAAATTTTTTTAGCCAATTAAGTTAAAGTTTCTATTAATTGCCAATTTGGATTATTTGATCTTGTGTCTCTTGAAAAAACCCAAGTGTCATAAATTTTTTTAATCTTATCTGGAGATCCAGAAACAATTTTTTTATCTTTATCTCGAATACATGTGATAACTTCGGCCACAAAATCCACAGTTACTTGTAATGCTTTATTTATATTTTTGTGTTCTTTTATATCTGCAGAGTTCACACCGATAAAAGTAATTTCAGCAAAATGTCCTCTTTTACTTCTTTCTGAAAGAGCTTCATTAAACTGGTCATAGATTTTTTTACTTAACAATGGTTTACTGGTTGTAAGTTTGTTATCATTATCACTAAAATCAGTTATTATAGTCTCGTAAGCAATCTTAGCTCCTTTCAAAAAATCCTTTTGAGCGGTTTCATCAAAAACTTGATTGGAATCTTCCTTATTAGGTCTAGAATTTTTTAAAATTTCCTCAAATTGAGGAACTGGTTTTCCCTCAAAACCCGTTCTTTTACCTAAAATACCTCTTAACCTCAGAAAGATGAAGCCTGCGATCATTGCAAGCAAAATGATATCAATATATTCAAAGCTATAATTCATAATATTTACTGATAGTAATTACTCTGTTGATTAATTTCAACTAGCAATTAAATTAAAGACAAATGAACTCACTTATTTTAGCTTTTATCTTAATTCCAATAATTGAGATTTACTTATTTATTAAAATAGGATCTCAAATTGGTGCTTTTAACACGATTTCATTGATTTTCATTACTGCAATTATTGGAATAATATACGCAAGATATGAAGGCATTAATACTTTAAGATCAGGTTTCTCTCAAGTCATAAAAAATGAGCTGCCTGCTTACGAAATAATTTCGGGAGCAGCAATAGCTTTTGCCGCTTTATTATTAATTATTCCAGGTTTTGCGACTGATTTAATGGGATTTTTATTAATTTTACCTTTTACACGAAAATTAATTTTTGGAAAAATTTCGAAAAATTTTAAAAAGCAAAAAGATCAAAAAAAGAATTTTATTGAAGGAGAATTTGAAGATATAGAGGAAGATAATGAAAGATAATTTCAAAATTCTAGCACAATATGTAAAAGATATCTCAAGTGAAACACCAAATGTAGAAACTTATCTATTTGTTAAAGAGAACATATCAAAATATCTTTTAAACATCGACATTACTTCTAAGGCATTAAAGAATAAACTTATAGAGGTAAACGTAACTTTAAAATTTGAAGATAAAAATGCAAATGAAAAAAAATCATATTTTGAAATAGTTTATGCAGTAATTGTTAGAATAAATGATGAAATTAAAGACAAAAAAGATTTAGAAAAAATAATCTTATGTGAAGTTCCAACTAAAATTTCATCAGAATTAGAAAAAACTTTTTTAAATTTAGTTCATAACTCAGGACATCCAGAAATAAAATTAGACAAGAAATTTGACTTTCAAAAACTTTACAATGAGAAATTTAATTAAAAAAATTTTTTTTTAAGTTAAGTTTCAAAAATTCATTATGCTGTTTTAATTCTTCTTTGCTTGGAATAATTGTTTTTTTATAATATAAAATTCTCTCAGTGTTTTCTTTGCTTGCTTGATAATCTTCAGGCTGAAAATCTAATGTTGGTTCTTTTTGGTCTATTAAATTTATATAAACTTTCGCCAATAAATCACAATCTATCAATGCAGTATGTTTAGATCTTTTTGAATTATCAATTCTATATCTTTTACATAGTGCATCTAAACTATTTGATGACCCTGGAAATTTATTTCTTGCTAAATTTAAAGTATCAATAACTTCATTATCTACCTTATCTTTTCCCAAAATTTTTAATTCATTATTTAAGTGTGACAAATCAAATTCTGCATTATGAATTATAAGTGTTTTGTATTTTATAAAGTTTAAAAACTCCTCTACGATTTCTTTAAATTTCTTTTGATTAGATAAAAATGAATCGGTATAACCATGAACTGCAAGAGCCTTTTCTGAGACTTTTCTCTCTGGATTAATATAATAATGAAATTTCTTTCCTGTTGGAATTAAGTTTTCTAATTCAATGCAACCTATTTCTACAATTCTATGTCCTTCCTCAACTTTTAACCCAGTAGTTTCTGTATCTAAAACAACTTCCATCATTTTTTTAAATTTCTTAGAATATACACTATTTCTGACTTAAAAGTTTTACTTTTAAAATCATTTTTAATTATAAAATTTGATTTTTTTTTTTTAAAAGAAAGCGGGAGTTGTATTTTTTTTAGTTCTTTAATAATCTTAGAATTATATCCATTTCTACTAATCAATCTTTTTTTAATATCTTTCTTTTTAGCTTGGATAAATATAATTATATCTCTTTTTTTGTTTAATTTATTTTCCAAAAATAAAGGTATATCTAAAACTACTATCTTCTTAAATCTGTTTTTATTTAAAAAATTTCTTAATTTTTTTCTTACTATAGGGTGGACTATATTTGAAATTTTTTTTAAATTATTTCTATTATCTAGAATACATTTAATTAAATCTTTTTTTTTTATTGGAAAAGTTAAATAAGAATTCTTTGTAACTTTTTTTATTTTATTAAAGCAATTTCTATCTTTTTTATATATTTTTGAAACTATTTTATCAGCATCAAAAATAGGATAATTAAATTTATTTGCAATGTAAGTTTTTCCAGACCCTATTTCTCCTACTATTGCAATTCTAATCATTGTATAAAAAAGTTAATAATTTATCATCAATTTTTGGAAGTATGCCTGTCCATAAATGAAAGGCTTTTTGTGCTTGATAAACAAACATCATTTTACCATTTAGATACTGATTTCCATTTTTTTTTGCATCTTTCAAAAAATTAGTCATGGGAGGGTTATAAATTACATCATAAAATAAAGGTATTTTTGAAATTGAATTAAAATCTAAATACAATTTATCCTGATCTTTTAGGCCAAGGCTTGTTGCATTAATAACTAGGTCAGACTCTTCAAATTCACCCCAGCTTAGTAGCTGTATTTTAGGAAAAAGTTTTTTCAAATTTTCAAGTTTATTTTTATTTCTATTTACAATCATAATATGATCAAAACCTAAATTTTGAAGAGCATTAATTATTGATGGAACCACACCTCCAGCACCAAAAATAAATGCAGATTTGTTTTTGTAATTGAATTTTTTTTCTTTTAAAGATTGTTCAAAACCAAACACATCTGTGTTATCTCCAATAATTAAATCGTTTTTTTTATAAATTGTATTAACTGATTGAGTTTTATTTGATAAATCTGAAAGTTTATCCAATAGAGGAATTATTTTTTGTTTATGTGGAACAGTAATATTTATTCCTTTTAATTCATTATTTCTAATTTTTTTAATAATTTCTATTAAGTCTTTATCCTGTGTTAATTGTTTATCATAATTAGCGTCAATATTATTTTGTCTGAACCAATAATTATGAATTTTAGGAGACAATGAGTGATTTATAGGATCTCCAATAATTAAAAATTTTTTAGCTATCATAATTATTTAAATAAGTTTTAATTTTTTCGACAGGGATGCCCATTATTGAATTTTTGTTTCCATCAATTTTTGAAAATAAAGATTTCCCAAGACCCTCTATTTGATAAACATTATAAGAGTATAATGCCTCATCGCTTAATTTTGATAGGTAATTAATTAATTCTTCATCAGTCATTTTTCTCATTGTGAGCTTTGCTTTGTCAGTATAATTCCAAATCATTTTACCATTTCGTGAGATACACACGGAGCTTATTAGTTGGTGAGTCTGTCCATTTAAATTTTTTAAAATTTCGAGAGCTTCTTTTCTATTTGTTGGTTTAGAAATAATTTTCCCATTTAAATCAATAACGCTGTCTGCTCCTATAACCAAACTATCTAAATATTTTTGACTCACTTTATTTGCTTTTAATTCAGCAAGATTTTTAGAAATATATTCTGAAGTTGCTTTTTCTTTACCTAAACTTTGTTTAACCATTTCTTCATCAACATTAGATGGTATTATTTGACAAATTATATCATTTTGTTCTAAGATTTTTTTTCTAACTTTACTTTTAGACGCTAAAATTATTTTATTTATCATTAGATTTACTTAAAAATATTTCATAAATTTTAATTATCGATGCTGCTGTTTCCTCAACAGATTTTCGAGTGACATCAATCATTGGCCATTTATACTTCTTAAATGTATTTTTGGCGTCTTCGACTTCCACCTTAATCTTTTCTAAATTAACATAGTCCTTGTTTTGGTTTTCTTTAAAAGTGTTCATTCTATTTTTTCTGATATCAACTAGCCTTTCTGCTTCTGTATTTAATCCTATTACACAACAAGCTTCAGGGTTTTTCTGTAAAATATCTGGTATAGATTTTTTATTTACCAGTGGAATATTTGCTGTTTTATAACCTTTGTTCGCTAAGTAAATTGAGGTTGGTGTTTTGCTTGTTCTGCTGACCCCTAATAATACAATATCAGATTTATTAATGTCTTTTAATGAATTACCATCATCATGATTCATTGTAAATTGGATGGCTGCAATTTTTTCATAATATTCCTCATCTAAAGTATACTGTCCGCTTGGAATATGGGAAGCCTTTTGATTTAACAATTTTGAAAAATTTAAAATTAATTCTCCTAATATTCCAAAACATGGTATTTTCTTTTCGTTACTATTATTTGCAAGATACTTGGCTAAACCATTATCCACTATAGAATATAATATTATTGAATTTTCATTTTTTTCAGCTTTAGATAATATTTTAGCTATTTGATTTTCTGTTCTAGTAAATGAATAAGTAAAAATTTTATAATTAATATTTTTAAATTGCGCTTTTATAGCTAAAAAAATTCTGTCTAATGTTTCACCAGTTGAGTCTGAAATTAAGTATATTTGATAAGTATTAATCATGTATATATTGTTAATATCTTTGTAATATTTTAATTAAATTAAACAAATTTATTTTTTATTTAATTTTATTGTAAAATAAGGGTTTTATTAACATTTTCAAATATGAGGAAAACAAATATACAGAAGTATTAATAAGTTAATAAAATACAAAAATTTAGCAATAATAAATAAATAAATAGTTGATAAAGTGTTAATAAAATTTAATTACCATAATTCACATGGCCTACAAATAAAACAACTTAATAATATATAATTATTTAATGACACCAATTTATAAAGTTTTAAAAAATAAAGATGTTTCAATTAACCCTATATGGATAATGAGGCAAGCTGGTAGATATCTTCCAGAATTTAGGGAGATAAGAAAATTAAATCCTGATTTTATAAAATTATGTTTAAATGAAAAGTTAGCAGCTGAAATTACTTTGCAACCACTAAAAAGGTTTGAATTAGATGCAGCAATAATTTTTTCAGATATTTTGATACTCCCTTATGGACTAAATCAAGAAGTAAAATTTAAAAAAAATTTTGGACCTCAGTTAGGTAATCTTAATTTAGATACCATTTCCAAATTAGATGAAATAGATTTTGTTAAAAAAATTTATCCAGTTTATAAAGCTATAAATCTTGTAAGTAATAATAAATTAACAGAAAATAAAAATACGATAGGTTTTGTTGGAGCTCCATGGACTTTATTAGTTTATATGCTCAATAAACACTCACCAAAACTAAAATTGAAAGACAATTTTTTTAAAGATGATTTTTTGATTAATAGAATTTTGATTATTTTAGAGAAATATTTAAAGCTTCATATAAAAAACCAAATTGATAACGGAGCTAATGTTATTCAGATTTTTGATAGTTGGGCAGGTTTATTGGATGAAAAAGATCTGCCTAATTATGTATATATACCCACTCTAAATTTAGTGGAATATGTAAAAAATCTAAATATACCTGTTATTTGTTTTCCAAGAAATATCAAAAATTATAAGACCTATTGTGAAGTAGTTAAACCTGATGCAATTAATATTGATTATAATATTGATCCTATTAAAATTTGTAGTGAAATAAAAATTCCTGTGCAAGGTGGCCTAGATCCTAAAATATTATTGTCTGATAAAGAGATAATCAAAAGAGAGACAATAAAGTATTTAGATATATTCAAAAATCATCCTTATATATTTAATTTAGGTCATGGTATTTTACCAGAAACAGATCCTGAAAAAGTTAATTATTTAATTAATATTGTAAAAGATTTTAAATGAAAAAAGCTATAATCTTATTTAACCTTGGAGGACCTGATAAATTAGAAAATGTTGAACCCTTTTTATTCAATCTTTTTTATGATCCTGCTATTTTGAATTTACCAAAATTTTTAAGATATCCATTAGCTAAATTAATATCAAAGCGTAGAGCTCCTATAGCAAAAAAAATTTATCAAGAATTAGGCGGCTCCTCACCGATTTTAAAGTTAACCAATGATCAATCTAACTCACTAGAAAAAATGTTAAATCATCAAGATAAGAAAAATCAGTATAAATGTTTCATAGTCATGAGATGTTGGAATCCTAGAGCATCAAAAGTTATCTCTGATGTTATAGCTTATAAACCGGAAGAAGTAATTTTATTACCTTTATACCCTCAGTATTCCGCAGCAACATCGGGGTCATCAATAAAAGAATGGAATGATATCTGTAAAAAAAATAAATATTCGGTTAAAACCTCGACTATTTGCTGTTATCCTACCGAAAAATTATTCATTAAGAGTCATGTTCAAGAAATAAAAAAAATAATAAATAATCTAGATAATTATAAATTGGTTTTTTCTGCACATGGTTTGCCTGAAAAAAATATTAAAAAAGGCGATCCTTATCAATGGCAGGTTGAACAATCTGTAAATAAAATAGTTGAAAGTTTAAATTTAAGTAATTTGGATTGGATATTGAGTTATCAAAGTAGGGTTGGTCCTTTAAAATGGATTGGGCCTTCTACAGAGGATATAATAATCGAAAATTCGAAATTAAAAAAAAAAATAGTTTTGGTTCCAATTGCATTTGTGTCTGAGCACTCAGAAACATTAGTTGAACTTGATATTGAGTATAAGGAATTAGCAAAAAAAAATGGCTGTATAGACTATATGAGAGTTCCAGCACTGGGAACTAATACTGATTTTATTGGTTCTTTATCATCTCTGATTATCAAGAAAGACGAAAATAAATTTTCAGAAAATTTATATCCACCCAAAATACAATGTCCTAATCAATTTACAAAATGCCCTTGCTTATAAAATGAATACTTATTTACTTTTTAAAAGCCTTCACCTTATTGCAGTTATCTCATGGATGGCAGGTCTTTTATATTTACCAAGGATATTTGTATATCACTCAGAAAATACCAATGAAATCATAATTAAAGTTTTTAAAACTATGGAGTGGAAATTGTATTTTTTTATAATGACACCAGCGATGACATTAAGTTGGCTATTCGGTTTATTATTAATCCATGAAATTGGTTTTGGTCAACTTTCAAATGTATGGCTTCAATTGAAGTTAATTTTAGTTGTGATATTAACCATTTATCATTTTTATCTTGGACACTTGTTAAACAAATTTAAGTTTGATCAAAATCAAAAATCATCAAAATTTTATCGTTATATTAATGAAATACCTACTTTATTGTTAATTTTTATTATTTTCGTCGTTATTTTTAAGCCAATCTAGGGTTGAATATTATTAAATTATATATATATTATGTCCATTATTAAGTCCTTAATAATTTCTAATCATGAATATACAAGAATTAAAACTTAAATCATCTGAACAGCTTATAACTCAGGCAGAAGAACTTGGCATCGAAAATGCCAGCACCCTTAGGAAACAAGAAATTCTATTCGCAATTTTAAAGAAAGTTGCTGAAAAAGAGGAAATAACAGGAGCAGGAGTTTTACAACTTTTACAGGATGGTTTTGGTTTTTTAAGAGCCATGGAGTCAAATTATCTTCCAGGACCTGATGATATTTATGTTAGTCCAAGCCAAATTAGAAAATTTGGATTAAGAACTGGCGATACTGTGGAAGGCCCTGTGAGAGCACCAAAAGAAGGCGAGAGATATTTTGCCTTGTTACAAGTTAGTAAAATAAACTTTGAAGAACCAGATAAATCAAGACACAAAATTGCTTTTGATAATTTAACTCCACTTTATCCCAATAAACAGCTTGTAATGGAAATTGAAGCTTCTAAACCTGATAAAAAACAAGACTTAACTCCAAGACTCATCGATTTAGTTAGCCCCATTGGCAAAGGACAGAGATCTATAATTATTTCTCCACCTAAAGCTGGTAAAACAATGATCTTACAGAGCATAGCAAACTCTATCGCAAAAAATTATCCAGAATGTTATTTGATTGTCTTACTAATTGACGAAAGACCTGAGGAAGTTACAGACATGCAAAGGACTGTTAAAGGGGAAGTGATAAGTTCGACTTTTGATGAACCTGCTCAAAGACATGTCGCAGTTGCAGAAATGGTCATTGAAAAAGCTAAAAGGTTAACTGAACATAAAAAAGATGTTGTAATTTTATTAGACTCAATAACAAGACTAGGAAGAGCCTATAATGCAGTCATTCCGAGTTCTGGTAAAGTTTTGACTGGAGGTGTCGATGCAAACGCTCTTCAAAGACCAAAAAGATTTTTTGGAGCAGCAAGAAATATTGAAGAGGGTGGATCTTTAACAATTATCTCTACTGCACTTATAGACACTGGAAGTAGAATGGATGAAGTTATTTTTGAGGAATTTAAAGGCACGGGTAACAGTGAGACAGTTTTAGATAGAAAAATTGCAGATAAAAGAATCTATCCAGCGATAGATATTACAAAATCAGGCACAAGAAGAGAGGAATTATTATTTGATAAAAATGATCTACAAAAAATGAATGTTTTAAGACGAATTATAGCCCCAATGGGTACGATGGATGCAATAGAATTTATAAGCTCAAAATTAAAAGACACAAAAAATAATTCTGAATTTTTTAACTCAATGAATAAACCTACTTAAAATCATAAATTATTTTAAATAACCTAGCTCAGTCATTTCCTTATTAAATATTTTTTCAATATCTTGTTGAGTCTTTTTATCTAATTCTTTTTTCCAATCATTAGCTGGTCCTCTATTAAAAAACTTAATTTTTTCATTATTTTTTCCAAGCATATTTTCCTCGAATAACCCCTCATTTTCCATTTTCTGTAAATTATTAAAAGATGTTGTACTTATAATATTCTGAATTTTTTTTGGATTTGTTTCTATTTCCATAAATTGTTTAAGATAAATAATAATTCTGCTTATTTCCTTCTCGGTATCAAATATCAAATTTTCATATTTAATTAATAATAAATTATCATTTTTCTTTGTCCAAAAATTATAGTGGTCTGACCATGATCCTATCAATGTAGCAATATCATTGTCTTTGGAGTCTTTAGAATGTGCTGATAAAATTTGTTTCGAAATTAAAAAATTTTTTGATTCCTCAAAATTTTTTTGATAAAAATTTGATATTGAACTAATTACATTTCTTGGATCTCTTACTACATAAATGGTACCTAATGTGTTATATTTATCGGTAAAAGAATAATTTTTTATTTTACAATTTAAATTATGGGTTTTGAAAAACTTTATTTCATTTGAGAGATTTATTTTTTCTTGTGCAATTATCCAAAATTTACTTATCTGGTTAATATCATTAAAATTTTCAGTAAAATCTTTAAAAGTTTTTCTACTAGGAAATTGTCTTATTCTTTTTATTAAATTAAAATTGAAAACACCATCATTTGTATACAATAAAGAGGCTATGATTGACCTTAGCCATGTATTTCCACTTTTAGGGTATGATGCCAACCATATAATCATGATAATTTTAATTATATCCAATATAAAAATTCAGGATATAATAAATCAATGACTATATATGCTCTATCCTCTGGCCCAGGTGTTTCAGGTGTAGCAATTATTAGAATTTCAGGGCCCGAGTCTTCAAAAGTCATTAAATTGCTAACAAATAAGGAAATTCCAAAGCCTAGAATGGCTACCCTTCGAAAATTAAACAATATCAACACTTCTGAGCTTATAGATGAAGGGATAATTATATGGTTTCCTGGTCCTCAGAGCTACACAGGAGAAGATATGGCTGAAATTCATGTGCATGGAAGCAAAGCTGTAGTTTTGTCAGTTCAAAACGAGATTTCAAAAGTAAAAAATTGTAGATTGGCAGAGCCAGGAGAATTCACAAAACTTGCTTTTCAAAATGGAAAAATAAATTTGCTAAAAGCAGAAGGTATAGCTGATCTTATCTCATCTGAAACTGAAATTCAAAGATTACAAGCGATTAAAATCATGAATGGAAAATCTTCAGACAAATTTGGTGAGTTAAGAGAAAAATTATTGAAAATTTTATCATTTGTTGAAGCAAAAATCGATTTTCCTGAGGAAGATATACCAGAAGAAAATTTAAAAAAAATTAAACAAGATTCTTCGGAAACATTAAACGAAATTAATAAAATTTTGAATGATAGAAAAATTGGAGAGATTATCCGTGAAGGTTTTAAAATCGCAATCGTAGGACCAACTAATGCCGGTAAATCAAGTCTACTAAATTATTTATCTAAAAGAGAAGTTGCTATAGTTTCTGAAATTGCTGGCACCACAAGAGATGTTGTCGAAGCACATTTAAATATAGATGGATACCCTGTAATCATGTCAGATACAGCTGGAATTCGAGACTCAAAGGATGAAATCGAAAAGAAAGGAATAAAGTTATCACTTAAAAAAGCTGAAAATGCGGACTTAAAGTTAGTAGTAGTCGATGCTAAAAACCCTGATTTAAGCGGTTTTTTCAATGATTTACTTAAAAATGATGCTATTTTAGTTGTTAACAAATCAGATCTTTTAAAAGAAAAATTAGATCGACAAATTCTTAAATTTAACCACGTTTTGATTTCATTAAAAGATAATCTTAATGTTGATTTATTAATTTCAAAAATTAAAAAAAGTTTAGAAAATAAATTTATTACCGAAGACGACATTTTAATTACTCGTGAAAGACACAGACAACATTTAGAGCAGTGTGCAGATCATTTGAAAAATTTTTTAGATAAAAATGACAAAAAAGATTTTGATAAAGCAGCTGAAGATTTGAGGTTAGCAACTAGACAATTGGGCATGATTGTTGGAAAAGTTGATGTAGAGGAGATATTAGGTAGTATTTTCAATGATTTTTGT
>MDSZ01078872.1_pt1 | contig 13568 bp, 10 predicted proteins | sample 811201 | NCBI WGS metagenome assembly MDSZ01 (sample SAMN05326647, study PRJNA326480) | marine metagenome | isolation source: seawater | place: Indian Ocean: North | collected 2010
GATTTTCATCAATATCTAATACCCATTTTTGAGATGCATTTCTAGCGAATGATTTTATATCATAAGCAGTAGTAATGTTGTCTAGCCTAGCCCCTATAGATATAAAATCAGTACAGGTTTGTATTGCAAAATTAGCTGCTCTTGTAGCGACATTGCCTGGTTTGCCAACATAATATTTATTACGATAGTCCAGCATGTCACATGCATTCCAAGTGAATACACTAGGAAGTTTAAATTTTTCTATTAATTTTTTTATTTCGTTGTGAGCACCTGCAAGCCTTACTCCATGACCAACCAATAGTAGTGGTCTTTCAGAATTAGTGATTGATTTATAAAGATCATCAAGAATTTTATTGTTATTTTTAAGATTCTCAGTTGGTTTAATAAATGATTCAAGCTTATCCCATTCAGGAATTGTAAATCCCTGAATATCTAATGGGATGTCGATCCAAGCAGGTCCTTTTCTCCCTTTTTTCATAAGATAAAAAGCTTTTTCGAGAACAAATCTAATTTTTAAAGGATCCTTAAGTGTAATTGCAAATTTAGAGCAATTTTTAACCATTGGAATAATATCAACTTCTTGAACTCCTGATTGCCGTATATTATCCTCTTTTCTCATCAAATCTTTACTTTTAACTTGACCTGAAATAACGAGAATTGGAATGGATTCTATCCAAGCTCCAACAAAAGGGGTTATTACGTTGGTGGCCCCAGGACCAGTAGTAACCAATGCTACTCCAACATTTGATTTGATTCTTGAATAATATTCAGCTGCGATTCCAGCTGCCTGCTCATGGTGGACTCCTATGAAATTAATATTCGGCCTTCTTGAAACTGCATCAACCAAATGCATTGCACCTCCTCCGGGTAATAAAAAAACTTTATCTATATTTTGATTTTCAATAAACTCAAAAACTGCGTCTGCTAGTCTAGGCATCGTAACTAATTTAAAATTTAAGAAATTCTCCAGTGAGTTAATAATGTTTTTCGATCCTTGTTTTGCATGATATTTTTGTCAGTGTAAAAGGAGTCATTAATAAAATGTGTTGAAGAAATCTCCTCAATTACAATTCCATTTTTAGATTCAAAATAGTGCCTTTGTTTTGGCAATATAGTATGCACTGCTCCAGCGTTTAAAGAATGTTTTTTATCATCAATAATTAAAAGACCGTCTCCCCAAAGTACATGAAAAGTTTCTTCTTTCTTATTGTGGTATTGCTCAGGATGGGTTTGACCTGGCAATAAAATAAGGATTTTTTTACAGTAGTCTCTATTAACTACAGTTAGCATTGATAAACCAAATTTTTTAAAATTTTTAATACCATAGTGATGAGAAATTTCTAAATCAACATCAGCAGGTACTGTAAGATTTGATGCATGTATGATTTCGCAAATATTGGTTACAATTTCTCTAATATCAGGCCTAATATTTTCCTCAGTTACATTTTTAATTAGAATTGGATCATCCTTTTCAATATCAGAATTTAAAATGAATTTTGAATATTTTGAAAAGTCATTTGCAGTTAACTGATTTTCAGAAGGAGGGAATGCAAAATAAATATCGTTATGAGATAAGGTGTTATTATTAGATAAATTTGTTTTTGCAAAAACTCCTCTTTGCAAGTTTCTTAAAGACTCACTTTCCTTAATTGAAGGAATGTATCTTTCTTTAGATTTCCCTAAGATCTCATCTGCTTCATCAAGATTTCTTAACCATTTCTCAAATTGATTAGGAGAAGTAGAGTACGCATTCTTATTTATTTCCGATGTCTCTACTGCGACATGTTTCTCAAAGGATGTTGCTCCAAGGGCTAATGCTAAGGGCGCAACAGAAGTCATCTCAGGGTTTTCATGTGAAGAAAATCCAATTTCTAAATTAGGATATTTCTTTTTCAAAAGTAAGACTTGATTTACATTTAAGTCTTTATTAGCAGTAGGATATTCACCAACACAATGCTGCAATCTAAAAGGTATTTTTCTATTCAGAAAAAAAGATACAACATTGTCAATAGTTTGCAAGTCCGCCCCTGCGCAAGAAGCTACTACTTTCTTTTTAAACTCGCTTATTTTTTCAATCAAAGGCCAATCACCAAATGAACAACTGGCAATTTTAAGATAGTCAACTTTGTGTTCGCATGCTTTTTCCACTGATATTTCGTCAAAAGGAGTTACCATTACTCCAAATTGATTTTTATGGCAAAATTCAATTAATTCTAAAAATTCTTCATCTTCGAGTTTAGTTTCTGAGAAACGCTTTATTAAAGGAATATTTAAATTCTCTTTCATATCTTTTCTTATAAATGTTTCTAGATCGCGATACTGGAATTTAAAAACGAATTCATATTTTTTTGCAAAATCATTACATATTTTTGAATATACCTCAATTATTTTTTTTCCATGTTCAACCAATCCAGAATGATTATTAGCCATCTCAAGTATTATTAACTTTTTCATATCTCTATTAATTTTCTAAAATTAATCATGAACAATCCTACTACATAATGTTTTCATAACTAATCCTTAGATTCAATTTAATAGAAATACTTTTATTTATTTAAATTCAAAAAATTGGCTTTGAAATTTATATAAATTCAAACAATGTTGTCAAAAATTTAAACTTAAGATCTTTTTTATGAAACCATTTGCCGTTAAATATCTCAGGGTTCGAATAAAAAATATTAATTAAGCTAAAATACAGAATAAATTTAAGAATTGAAGATGAATAAAAATTACATTGAGCCAAATATATTTACTAATTTTGAAGAAGAAGCGAATCAATTTTTTAAAGAAATGGGATATGTAGTTCTGAAATTGGATATAGATTTTGAGATTTTGAAGAAAGCTAGAGAAAAGATTTTAGATCTTGCCCATAAAGAAGAAGAAAGTGGCGATTCATGTTTTTATGAAAATCGTAATAATGAAGAAGGCAATATTTTGTCTCATATGAAAAAACTACAAAGAATTTGGAATATATTAAATAAAGACAAACTATTTCATCAATTTCCTTTGTCTAGAATTCATAGAAATGGACTGAATAAGATATTTTACAGGAAAACAAACCATAACTTGTATACCATAAGTAGTTATCAAGCAAATATACTTTATCCAGGTGCTCCTCAACAAAAAATTCATCTAGATACCCCAGTACCTGAACCTTTACCAACATGGCCTATTAAGGTCACGACTATTAATTTACTTGATGATTTCACTGAGCACAATGGAGCTACTTTAGTAGCCCCTAAATCACATAAGTTTTTGACAAAACCAAAGCCAGGGAGCACAGACGAGGACAAATTAAAAACTATCATTGCACCATTTGGAAGTACCATAATGATGCATGGAGGATTATGGCATGCAAGTGGAAACAATAAAACAGAATCAAAAAGAATCGCAGTATTAGGGAGTTATGCAGCTAGTTATGCTAGGGAAATCGCATATGAAGAGAGTCATATACAAATAAGAAATAAATCAATTATTTTTGAAAATAACTTAGCTGAAATGCTTGGTTATAACGCTAAACCAAAACCAGGTGCATGCAACTTTTAATTATCTGTTTTATATCCTATTTGTAAAATTTTAATGTTCTTATATTCAATTTAATTTGGTCTGATTGACTATTGCGAAATAAGTATTTTAATTATTGTATTTGTAATTGTCTCTAATTAGGAATAGTAGTTATTCAATTTTTTGATAGATTGACATAATATGCTGGCGCGGCTTCTCTGTTAATTTTGAGCCAGGTATACTTAAAATGTCTGTCTTTATGTGTTTTAAAGATATATTCTCAGCCATAGATTGCATTGCTTTTGGAGAAAAAAAGTTAATATGTTCATTCCACAATTTTTTTGACTTAACCAACTCAGAGCTTGATGAAAAGTGCTCTCTCATAATAGGTTCATAAGGCACTTCAATATAGATATAACCTTGAGCATTTAGTTTATTTATAACGCTTATAATGGCATCAATTGGGTAAGCTAAATGTTCAATTACATGTCTAAAAACTATTAGGTCATAAAGTTCATTAGTAATTTCGTTTTTATTTTTTCCTTTTGCTTTTCTACTTATATTAGAATTTATATCAAAAATATGAACTTCAGATGTCTTCAATTCTGAGAATGGAGTATTCAATCCTCCATCTCCTCCATAGTCTAAAATTTTAAGAAATTTCTTGCCATTTAAATTAGTATATTCCTTGAGAAAATCCTCAATCTTATCAAACAGAATAAATCTACCATCGGTTAAATCGCCAGTCCCCTTTTTTATTGATTCCAATCTTCCTCTAAAGGAAGGTTCGGTTTTGCACCTCATATCGAAGAATTCTTTTGAATGATATCCGTCATAGTATATTGAAGCATCATCATCTAGAGGCCTAAAGTCAGAAAAGAGGAGATCACACTTTTCGCAATATTGAGTTTTACATGGACAGTATGTTTTTCCATCTTTTATATCGTAAAGTCCAAACTCCTCCTCAATATCAATAACTTCCCAATCAAACATTCTTTTAACAATAAAAGGTGATAATATCGCCGGGGATTTTTTTAAAGATTGACTAGAACAAATAATACATTTCCTAGCAATTAGTGAATTTCTTTCATTATTTTTCATTTAGTAATAGTAAGTTTAACGTAACTAATATTTGTTTTATTTTAAAATCTTTTTACAAAATCATCTGCCTTCAAAGAATCTAGATTATCTGATGTGTTGTCTATAAAATAATTACAATTTTTACAGCCTTCTTGTTTTTCAAGATCTCTATTAAGTTGTGCCATCCTTAAAGAATACAAAATTTTACTATCCCATATTTCTTTCAAAGATTTATCAAGACAATTTCCTAAAAATACATCTTTTTTCCAATCTACACAGCATGGAGATACATCTCCATCAGAATGAATGGCTAATGTGTAAAAGGGGAAAGGACAAACTTCTTTTACATTTTTTTGTTTTGTTGATTTTTTTTCGATATTTTTTTCATTACCTTCTGTCCATGAGTGGATTTCATTTATTTCGATATAGTCAACAAATTTACTTAATTTATTCATATAATTTTTCAAAATTTTATTGGATGTATCCCCAACGGTTTTTGCCATAATCTTTAGTTTTGAAGAGCTATTATTATTCCTCAATTCAAATAATAATTTGACATTATCTAATATTTTATTGAATTTAATATTTGAGTTAGTAGTTGATTTAAAGTCTTCATTGTTGAATCCATAGATTGATATTTTACATAAATCAAGACCTGAATTTACTAAAGATAATGCTCTTTCAGAGTTTATTAGAGATGCATTTGAGGTTAATTCAATAGAATCAGCTATGTTTTGATTCTTGGCATATTCAATCATCAAAAATATATCTGGATTGATCAATGGTTCACCCATAATCCACAATCGCAATCTGGATATTTTCTTAAAAGATTTTTTTATATTATTAACAATCTTTTTGAATTGATCTAATTTCATAACTTTATAGCCACCAGATAACTTTGCATAATTAGTATCTGACTCAGGACAAAATTTACATCTAAAATTACATTTATTGGTTGTTTCTAAATGTATAACAAGTGGCTCACTTAAGGGGATTGTTTTACTAAGATTGATTCTATTTTCTTGATTAGATTTAATCATTAAATAATTTTTTCTAAAATATCCAATCTTTCATCGTCTATGGAGTCAAATTCACTAAATTCGTTCATGGTGCATTCCTTACATGGAAGAAAAGTATCCCTTTCTCCTTTAAGGTGCTTTATTCTTAATGACTTAAGATTCTCACTATTCCAGATTTCTGAAAGAGACATCTTATCAATATTTCCTAAATTATTTTTAGCAGACCAATCAATACAGCAAGGAACCACTACACCATTTGCATTAACTTGCAGACTTTTGAATATTTGAGGGCAAGCGATGACCTTTTCAGCTTCTTTTTTCAGAAATCTATGCTTATTTTCATTATTGTTGCCCATATCAGATTCTAGTTCAGGCCATAAATTAACTAAATTCTCAACAAAAATTTCGTCTGCAAAATTAAAAGTTTTATAGAAAAAATCTAATCTTTCATTAGTTTGTACAGCCCCGCTATGAATTTTTATATTAAAACTTGCTCTTCTATCAACTTGATTACATAAAAATTTCAACGTCTCTACGTGTTTTTCGAAATTAACTTTTCTATTTGCAAATTCAAGATAATCTTTATCTGATAATCCTTCTATAGACACAACAATTTGGTCAACTAGATTAATAATTTCATGATTTTTATTATTTTGGAATAATACTCCATTAGTTATTAGCTGCATTCTTTCTCCAATTTTATATCTGTTTGCAATCTTCAACATCTCTACAAAGTCAGGATTTGTTAGGGAATCACCTATTCCACAAAACCTTATTAATTTTGGAAGTTCAGGAAATTTTTTAATTTGTTTACACATTTCATGAAATCTTCCTAAATCCATTTTGTTTTTTGGGACTTCATCAGGGGAAAGGTGCTGAGGGCAAAATCCGCATGAAAGATTGCAAAATGAAGAAACCTCTACATATATAACTAAAGGGGTACTTAAGGGTATATTTTCCGAGAGTGATATTCTTGATTTGAAATTGTGTTGAGCTTTTAATTCAGCTGCCATTTTCTCACTCTTTTAACACATAATACCAAATAAAAAATATGATTTTGTATAAATCTTTATTTTTTGATTTTTACGTTACATCAAAAAAAAAAATTAGAAACTTATTCTTAAATATCTTGATCTTTCATAAACTCTGCAATATCTTCATTGCAAAGAGATAATTCATCAGATATATTTTTGTGAAGTTTAATGTACCAAGAAGCTGTTTTATAAATAGTTTTTTCAAAATCCCATACTGGATTCCAATTTAAGGCATTTTTTGCTTTTTCACTTGTTAAGTGAAGTAACTTTGACTCTTTATAAGATTCAGTTGGACTAAGGTTTTTGTATTTTATTTTTATAAATTTTGAAAAAGCATCAACAACATTTTGAACACTTCTATTGGAATTTAATTCCGGACCAAAATTATAACAATCTGAAAATGAAGAATGCTCATCCATTTTTTCAGCTAGAAGTATATACCCCCACAAGGGATCTAAAACATGTTGCCAAGGTCTTGTTGATTCAGGGTTTCTAATATTTAAGGTTTTATTTTCTTGAATTGATCTAAAAATGTCAGGAATTATTCGATCATTTGCATAGTCACCTCCTCCAATTACATTTCCTGCTCTTGCTGAAGATAATAAATAATTTGAATTAGAGGCAAAGCTATTCCTCCATGCATTAATTGCTAATTCTGCAGCTGCTTTACTACTACTATATGGATCTATGCCTCCCAATCTATCAGTTTCCCTATATCCATATATCCATTCTTTGTTGTCATAAACCTTATCAGTCGTAATTCCAATGAAAATAATTTTTTTTTTATATTCTCTTATTGCTTCAAGGATTGAAATAGTTCCCATTACATTAGTTGACCATGTTTCAACAGGTTTGAGATAACTTTCTCTAACTAAAGGCTGAGCTGCTAAGTGAAAAATTATATCAGGAGAAAAATCTTTAATAGCATCCTTTGTTAAATTAATATTTCTAATATCAATTAATTTTTCATATATATTTTTTTTAATTTTTAGTTTATTAAATAAACTATTTGGATCATCGTTTTTCAGTGAAATACCATAAATTTCAGCACCTAATTTCATTAAAAAAAGGGTTAACCAGCTTCCTTTAAAACCATTATGTCCTGTAATAAGAACTTTCTTATTTCTCCAGAAGTTTCCGTGAAATGTTTTTACAATATTCATAAATTTAGTTCCATAATTTCCATGGAGCTTGATCAAGTGACCATAACTTTTCAAGGTTATTTTTGTCTCTTAATGTATCCATAGGTTGCCAGAAACCATTGTGTTTAAAAGCATTTAATTCCCCATCTTGAGAAAGTTTCTTTAATGGCTCTTGTTCCCAAGTACATGAGTCACCACTTATTAAATCAATAACAGAGGGTTCCAAAACAAAGAATCCACCATTTATCCAGAAACCGTCTCCTTTTGGTTTCTCATTAAAATTAACTACTTTACCCGCTTCAAATTCTAAAGCACCAAATCTTCCTGGAGGTTTAACTGCTGTAATGGTTGCTTTTTTTTTAGATTTTTTATGATAATCTATCAATTTTTCTAAATTTATATCTGCTAGCCCATCACCATAGGTGAAACAAAAAGTATCTTTTATAAAGTTTTTTACTCTTGCGAGCCTTCCTCCTGTTAAGGTGTTGTCCCCAGTATCAACAAGGGTGACTTTCCATGACTCTGATTTTTTCTCATGAACTTCAATAGTATTGCTAGATAAATCTAAAGTAACGTCACAATTATGGAGAAAATAATTAGCAAAATATTCTTTTATTAAATATCCTTTATAGCCACAACAAATAATAAAATCTTTAATCCCATAGAAACTATAAATTTTTAAAATATGCCATAAAATGGGCTTACCACCAATCTCTACCATTGGCTTTGGTTTGTTGTAAGTTTCCTCAGATAATCTTGTCCCTAGACCTCCAGCCAATATAACAGCTTGCATTATATTACCTTTTTTATTAATTATATAATTTATAAATTCCACCTTTTTAGTGAAACTAAAAATAAATTAATGAATTTTAATGTTAAATAATCGATTAAAAAAGAACTCCTAATTAAAGTTAAATATTTTTTTACATTTCTTAGATTGTTATCTAAGTATTTATTTAAGGCAATATTTAAATACAGTAAATTTAAAGAATTATTCAGGAGAAATAACTTTGTATAAGATCCAAGAATTATTTTCCCTTAATAATTTGAGACCTTTAAATGTAATATTCTTTTTGTAAGAAGGCACTTTTTTTATAATCAAATGTGATATTTTACTTTTTATCACTAAATCAATCGAATCTGGATTATATAAACCTATTAAATTATTATTATTTGGAAAAATTTGATAGTAAATTTCTAATCTTCTTAGAGCTTCTTCTGCATTATTTCTCCAGTGATAATCTTTTATGTTGGCAATAAAATGTTCATGTGTAGTAAAAGCAGTTAAATAAGTATTTCTAAAAATCCTCCCATAATATCCTTGTTCAACTGTATTTGATAGTAATAATGAATTTTCTATTGGTATATCTTTAATCAATTTATAGTAACTAGTTGCATCTAATTCATCTCTATCAATTGAGAAGTAAGTATCAACATAATTATTCCTTGTAACAAGGGAAAAAGTATGAAAAGAATTTAATAAAATAAAAAGAGGTAAAAATATATTTTTTAAATTTACAAAATTAGGAAAACCCTTAAAATGATTTTTTTTCAAGACAGATGTGATACATGAGATTCCCAAAATAGAAACTAATGTAAACAAGGGAAATGATACTTGGTAATCTGTTATTAAATACTCTCCATATACATTTGGAAAGTTTCCTATTTTTTCACCTAATGTAATAGCTGCTGAATTGGGCACTGTATAATATAAGGGAAAAACTTGACTTAAAAAATAAGCCACAGTTGCCATGATATATAAAATAATAGAATAGTTAATAAAAAATAATTCTTTAAAATCCATAATATATTTTTTATTAAACCTAAGAATTAATAAAATTAAGAATATTGATGATGAAATTAAAGGCAAACCAATAATTATCTCGTATAACATTTTTAAAATAGTTTTTAAATTGAATGAGTTAAAGTTATTAGCAAGATTGAAATTATCATTAAAAAAAGAAAACGAAACAGAAGTTTCAACGAAAGGCTTGAAATTATTTTTATAGAAGAAAAACCAGATAGAAAAAATAATAACTACAAAAAAAATGTTCCGAAAATTTAAAAATTCTTTTAATTTTTTATATCTATTTGCCAAAAATAAATTATTTCTAAAATTTATGGATAATACTAAAAAAAGAGATATAAAAAGAAATGAAGAAAGAAAATATTGAGGCTTAATAGCATAGAGCGATAAGCTGCAACAAAATAAAAAATAAAAGTTTTCTTCTATTGAATCTATTAAAAAATAAAAAATGCATAAAATAGCAGAACCCGCCATCATAGAGTTATGCATTGTGGAAAATTGATATGGCAAGCTATAAGCAAATTCTTTTAAAATTGAATTCCAATTTAAAACACTAGACAAAGTTGGTTGACTCAAGAATAAGCCTGGAAGGAAACAAATTAAACTCGACAGAAATATTTCATATCTTTCACTTTGTAGCAAAGTTTTTATAATCATTCTTGTTGAAAAAATGAATGCGGAAAAGAATATAATTGGTAATATGACTAAGGATAAAAAATCAATTCCTATTTTTAAGTAACTACTAATAATTGCAGAAATATATGATGGTCCTATGTGATAAGCTTCCGGAAAACCACTCATGGTAATTGAATTATCTAGGCTTCCATGCTTAATAACATTATTGGAGTGACTTAATGAGAACCCAATGTCAACACCCCACATAAGCCCGGGTTTAGACTGGCTTATTCTGGCAAAATATAAAGCAGTTGTTCTAACTAATGAAATAATAAAACTAGATAAAAATAAAAAGTTTAAAAAATGAAAACTTTTTCTTTTAAATAAAAATATTAAATTTATAAAGATTTTTACTAGATTAATTAAACATATAAAAAATACTAAAATAATAAAAAAGTCATTAATTTCTGAATTAGGTAAGGCTGTTTTAAAAAATAAAACAACACATAATAAACAGTAGGACTTTAAAAAATCTTTTACTAAAAAATTTTTATCAAAAAAAATTTTTTTTATATCCATTTCAAAGTAATTTAAAAATTTATTATAGGATTCACTTAGTTAGTTCACAACCTAAAGATAAAATCTTTTGGTAAGTTGATATTTACATTATCAGTTTAAAAAATTATTAATGTATTTTTAAAAACTAGCTTAAAGATAATTAATTTCCTAAAAAATAAAGAAAAAAATTAATACTTGAAATAATTATTATTTTTTTAATATGAGGATTTAGATTTATTTAATTAAATAAATACAAATAATTTATTAAAAGAAAGTATGATCTGTTAATAAACATACGCATAGTTATATTCTAAATTTTATAATTCAAATACCAGATAAAGAATTAATGACTGATATCATTCCATACGCTAAAACTGTTTATGGTCAAGAAGAAATTGATTCAGTAATTAAGTGTTTGAAAGAATCCACCCAAATGGGAAAATATTCAAGATTATTTGAGGATAAAATCGCAGAACTTTTCAATAAAAAATATTCTCTTTATGTAAATTCTGGTTCTTCAGCATTATATCTAGGCATTGAGGCCTTTGATTTCCCCGAGAATTCTGAGGTTATAACTCCTGCATTAACTTTTTCAACAACTATAGGGTGTTTAGTAAAAAATAACTTAATACCAGTTTTCACAGATGTAAAAGAATCAACCTATTGCATTGATGAAAATCAAATTGAAGCACTAATCAGTGATAAAACAGTAGCAATTTTAGCTCCTAACTTATTAGGTAATTTATGTGAATGGCAGAAAATTAGAAAAATAGCTGATCAATATGGCTTAATTGTTATAGAAGATTCTGCTGATACCTTAGGAGCAACATTTAATGATGGAAGATCAACCGGTTTTTATACTGACATGTCCATAACAAGTTTTTATGGATCCCATATTATTAATTGTGCAGGAAATGGAGGTGCACTTTGTATTAATGATAAAAAGGTAATGGAGAGAGCTAAACTTTTAAGATCATGGGGAAGATCTTCATCACTATTTGATGAAAAAAGTGAAGATATTGAAAATAGATTTAATATAAATCTTGATGGAATAGAATACGATGCAAAATTTGTTTTTGAAGCTGTTGGATACAATCTAGAAGGAAGTGAAATTGGTGCAGCATTTGGTTTGACTCAACTAAAAAAGTTAAAAGAAAATATACAAAAAAGAAGGAGAAATTTTGTTCGTCAATGTAAATTTTTCTCCAATTATGAAGAACTATTTGATATACCAAAAGAACTTGATGGTGTTAATACAGCTTGGCTAGCCTTTCCCATTACAATAAAAAAGACTGCTAATTTTTCAAGAAGAGATTTTCAAATATTTTTAGAAAAAAATCAAATTCAAACAAGGGTAGTATTTTCTGGAAATATAATTAGACAACCTATGTGTGCAAAAATTAAAAAGAGAGTAAGAAAAGAGGGTTACCCCAATTCAGATAATGTAATGGAAAGAGGAGTTTTATTGCCAGTTCATCATGCTATGAATGATTCAATGTATAAAAGATTACATGATACAATTAAGGAATTCCTTGGGACAAAATTATAGTCCCTCACATAATTACAAATTAGTTTTCAGAATTTTTAGAACTAAAAGTTTTCTTAATATTTTTTTTCTATAAAAAAATTATAAGCAACTTAAGTTAAACATTATTAATTAATTCCCAGATTGAATAGGTGAAGAAAATTATTAAAATTTTTTATTAATTATTTATAAGTAAATTCCAGTAATTTTGTATCTTTCTTATTAAAGTTAGATTTACAAATTTAATTGAAAAAATTCTTTATAATATATCCTGTATATAATCGGTAAATAAATTATTCATAATATGAAAAAACTATTAATAGCATCAAGTGCTTATAACGAAGAGGAAAATATTGAAAATTTTGTGAGAGAAATTAAATTTAATTATGATGAATTAAAAAAAAATTATCAATTACCTTTGGATTTAGAGGTCATCATAGCTAACAATAATAGTGAAGATAATACTTTGGAAAAATTAGTAGGCCTTAAAAAGGAGTTTTCTTTTTTGAGAGTTTTTAATAATAGTTCAAACTATGGTCCAGATATTTCAACATTAAATATTTTGAAAAATAATTGTGGTGATTTTAATCTAATTTTATCAAGTGATTTGGAAGACCCGCCTAAGCTTGGCTTTGAAATGTTGAAAGATCTTATACTAAATAAAGAGTTAGATGCATGTATCGCATATAAAAGTGATAAGAAGTTTGTTCTATTTAAAGTCTTAAGGCGTATTTATTACATCTTAACTAGTTTTAGTACAAGAACTGCTTTAATAAGTGGATGCCATGGCTTTGGAGTTTACAGATCTAGCGCAATAAAAAGAGCTATTGTATATGCGACAAAAGTTTATCCTGATAGTGGTAAGGCTTTATTATGGTCTATTAAGAATTTTAAAAAATATGGCTATAAAAAAAGATCACGTTCAAAAGGAACCTCAAGTTATTCACTTTCCGGATACCTTAAAGAAGGTATTAATAAATTATTATATTCACCTTCTTTATCTTCAAGAATTTCTATAAGAGTTGCCTTTTTTGTAATAGTACTTTTGCTTTTATTAATGACATTTTATTTTATAAATTACTTTACAAAATTTTTCGTATTCCCAGGAGGAGTAACTACTATCCTTTTAATGATTTTATTCACTTCAACTTTAAATTATTTCTTATTTGCTCTTAATGCCAAACAAATAGAAACCATTGTTCTTCCAAATGCTCTTGATATGGCTAATTCAGAGGAGATCAAATAATATTTTTGCATAATTATAAAAATGGATTAAATAAATAC
>MDSZ01243766.1_pt1 | contig 13567 bp, 12 predicted proteins | sample 811201 | NCBI WGS metagenome assembly MDSZ01 (sample SAMN05326647, study PRJNA326480) | marine metagenome | isolation source: seawater | place: Indian Ocean: North | collected 2010
GATGAAGTAGAAATGCTAGGTGATGTAACAAAACAAATTGAAGGACATACTATTTGTGCATTTGGTGAGGGCTCATCGTGGCCTGTTCAGGGGTTATTGAGACATTTTAAAGATGAAATTAAAAAACGTAATAGATTTGATCCAGTTGTAAAAGATAATAAGAATATTCCTTATTTAGTGGATCAACACTTATTAGATAAAAATGCTTAAATTAAAAGTAAACGATATAGATGTTGAAGTTGAAGAAGGTTTGACAGTCTTACAAGCTTGTGAAAAAGCTGGATTTGAAATACCTAGATTCTGTTATCATGAAAAATTATCTATAGCTGGCAATTGTAGAATGTGCCTAGTTGAAATGGAAAAATCTCCAAAACCAATTGCATCTTGCGCTATGCCAGCTGCAGATGGAATGGTTATAAAAACAAATACTCAAAAGATTGAAAAATCCAGGAAGGGTGTTATGGAATTTTTGCTGGCAAACCATCCATTAGATTGCCCAGTTTGTGATCAAGGAGGTGAATGTGATCTTCAAGATCAATCAATGTTCTATGGAATAGACAAATCAAGATTTAAAGAGAACAAGCGAGCTGTTCCAGACAAAAATATGGGTCCTTTGATTAAAACTCAAATGACTAGATGTATTCATTGCACAAGATGTATTAGATTTGCTACTGAAATTGCAGGAGTTCCAGAATTAGGAGCTATAGGAAGAGGTGAAGATATGCAAATTACAACATACTTAGAGAAGTCAGTACAATCGGAATTATCTGGAAATGTAATTGATCTTTGTCCAGTTGGAGCGCTTACATCTAAACCTTATGTTTTTGAAGCAAGACCATGGGAGTTAAAAAAGACCGAAACCATAGATGTGATGGATGCAATTGGTTCAAATATAAGAGTTGACACTTATGATTGGGAAGTAAAAAGGGTTTTACCAATTATCAACGAGGATATTAATGAAGAATGGATATCTGATAAGACAAGATATGCATGTGATGGTTTATTAAATCAAAGACTAGATACTCCATATATTAAATATAATAATAAATTCGAAAAAGCTTCATGGAATGAGGTTTATAAAATTATAAAATCAAAAATTGAAAATACTGATAAAGAAAAAATATGTGGCTTTGTGGGAGATTTGGTAAATATGGAGACAGGATTTATTTTTAAAGAATTTTTTGACAAAACGATTAATAACGACAATTATGAGTCCAGATCAAACTTTAAATTTATTGATAACTCACTTCGCGAAAATTATTTATTCAATTCTCAGATCAATGGAATTGAAGAAAGTGATTTAATTTTATTAGTTGGTGCAAATCCTAGGTTTGAAGCAACAATTTTAAATGCAAGAATAAGAAAAGCATATTTAAATAACAATACAAAGATTTTTTCTATAAATGATGTTGGGGAGTTAAACTATCCGTACGAAAGTTTGGACGGAAAAACACAAACAATTAAAGAAATTTTTGAAAATAAAAAAAGCATATCAAATGAAATATTAAGTTCTAAAAAACCCATGATTATATTAGGGGAGTCTTTTTTTAGAAATCAATCATCAAGTTATTTATTTTATCTTATTAAAGAATTTTTGACTAAAAATGATAAATTATCAAAAGACTGGAATCCACTTAACATTTTATCTAATGACGCATCTACAGTGGGTAATCTTGATTTAGATATAATTAATAATCAATCTAATTTGATACAAAAACTAAAGAAAAACGAATTTGATATCATTTACCTTCTTGGTCAAGATGATTTAGAATTTCAAAAAAAAAATGAATTTGTAATTTATCAAGGAAGTCATGGAGACAAGGGAGCAGAGATTGCAGATATAATCTTGCCAGGATCAGCATATACTGAACAGTCAGGATATTACACTAATTTGGAGGGTAAAATGCAAAAAGCATTTAAAGCTTCCTATCCTCCTGGTAAAGCTAAAGAAGATTGGCAAATAATTAACGAAATTGCTGAAACAATGAATAATAGAAAACTTTTTAATGATAAAGATGAACTTGAAAGTAGTATGTTCAATTATTTAAACTTAAAAAAAGAAAAACAAAAATTAGATGAAAATAAAATCAGTAATAAAAATGATTTCACAAATGAAGATTTAAAAATAATTTTGAAAGATTATTATTTTTCAAACGTAATTGCTCGATCATCAAAAACTATGCTTGACTGTCACAATTCAAAATTTGATGTTAAATTTACAGGTACGGATGGCTAAATTATGGAATATTTAAATATTGTTTTTCAAGAGGTTTATAAAATCCTTTTCTTATTAATTCCTGTTCTAGTTTCTGTCGCAATGATAGTTTGGTTAGATAGAAGGGTTTGGGCTTTTGTACAAAAAAGACAGGGACCAAATGTTGTTGGTCCTTTTGGTTTATTGCAATCACTAGCAGACGCTTTAAAATATATTTTTAAAGAGATAATCATACCAGCAAGCTCAAATAAGGTAATATTCATTTTAGCACCAATTATTACTATGACATTAGCCTTGGTAGCCTGGGCAGTGATACCTTTTGGTTTAGATAATGTACTAGCAGATATAAATGTAGGTATTTTATATATTTTCGCAGTTTCTTCTTTAGGTGTTTACGGTATCATTATGGGAGGATGGGCCTCTAACTCAAAATATCCTTTTCTGGGAGCAATAAGATCAGCTGCTCAAATGGTGTCTTATGAGGTTTCAATAGGTATTATTATAATTAATGTTTTATTGTGTGTTGGTTCTTTAAATCTAAATGATATCGTTTTAGCACAAGAAAAAATGTGGTTTATAATTCCTTTATTTCCAATGTTTGTGATATTTTTTATTTCTTCTTTAGCTGAAACTAATAGACCCCCTTTTGATTTACCAGAGGCTGAAGCTGAATTAGTTGCAGGATATCAGACTGAATATTCAGGGATGATGTACGCTATGTTCTGGTTAGGTGAGTATGCAAATATTTTATTAATGTGTGCACTTGGCTCTATATTGTTTTTAGGTGGTTGGTTATCTCCGATTGAATTATACCCATTTAATTTAATACCAGGTGCCATATGGTTGATTTTAAAAATTTTATTATTGTTTATTTTGTTTGCCTTAGTAAAAGCTATAGTCCCTCGCTACAGATATGATCAATTAATGAGATTGGGATGGAAAATTTTTTTACCATTATCATTAGTTTATGTTGTTTTAACAGCTAGCTATCTTTTTTATTTTAACCTCTTACCTGTTATTTAAATGAAAATTTCAAGATTTATAAAAACTGTATTTATGATTGATTTCTTGAGCGGCTTATCGATAGCGATTAGAGAATTATTTAAAGCTAAAAAAACGATTAATTATCCATTTGAAAAAGGTAAAATAAGTCCAAGATATAGAGGAGAACACGCTTTAAGAAGATATCCAAATGGAGAGGAAAGATGTATAGCTTGTAAATTATGTGAAGCAGTTTGTCCTGCACAGGCTATAACAATTGAGTCTACGGAAAGAGGAGATGGGAGCAGAAAAACTACCCGGTATGATATAGACATGATGAAATGTATTTATTGTGGATTATGTGAAGAGTCATGTCCTGTTGATGCAATAGTTCAAGGACCAAACTTTGAATTTTCTACAGAAACTAGAGAAGAACTTTATTATACAAAAGAAAAGCTACTTGATAATGGTGATAGATGGGAAAATATTTTAGCAGCTAATATTAAAACTGATAATCCATACAGATAATTTAATGATAGCTCACTCAATTTTTTTCTATTTTTTTTCAATTGTTGCAATTGTTTCAGCAGTAATGGTAACGGCTTCAAAAAATACAGTCCACTCTGTTTTTTTTCTCATTTTGGATTTCATAAGTATTTCATGTTTATTTATTATGATTGGTGCTGAATTTTTGGGGATGATTATGTTGATTGTTTATGTAGGTGCTGTAGCAGTACTATTTCTATTTGTTGTAATGATGTTAAATGTTGCACAACAAAAAAATCAATGGTTTTCGTCGATGTCAAGTTCGGGTCATATACCGATAGGTTTAATTATAAGTGCAATTATATTCTTTGAATTAATTATAGTTGTAGGAGGTTGGAAATATAAACCAGATTTAGTTAATTTTAATAAATCTGTATCCTCAACTGAAGTAAGCAACACTCATTCTCTAGGACAAGTTTTATATACAGACTACATTCATGTATTTCAAATAAGTGGAATGATATTACTTATTGCTATGATAGGTGCTATTGTACTAACCTATAGACAAAGAGAAGGTGTTAAGAAGCAAAGTTATATAAAACAAATTTCAAGAGAGAGATCAGAGGGTGTGGAGGTAATTGAGGTACCAACAAATAAAGGAGTTAAAATTGATGATTGAAATAGGTCTTGGACATTATCTCACACTGGGTGCAGTTATTTTTACAATTGGTGTTATTGGTATTTTTTTAAATAGAAAAAATATTATTGTGATCCTCATGAGTATTGAGTTGATTTTACTAGCTGTAAATATAAATTTAGTCTCTTTTTCAATCTATTTAAATGAATTATCAGGTCAGGTATTTACTCTTTTTATTCTTACAGTTGCGGCTGCAGAGGCAGCAATAGGTCTCGCCATTATAGTAGTTTATTACAGAAATTCAGGAACTATTCGTGTTGAGGAGATAGATGAATTAAAAGGGTAAAATGGAAATTTTAATAATTTTATTACCATTAATAGCTGCCATTATATCAGGATTTTTTGGAAAGTTTATTGGTGACAGAAACTCAGAAATTGTCACAAGTTTATTAGTAAGTATATCTGCACTTTTATCAGTTTTAGTTTTGTATGAGGTAATAGTTAATCAGTATCAAGATAATATCGTTATTGCTAAATGGATTAATTCTGGGTCTTTAGATGTGAATTGGTCAATGAAAATTGATCCTGTGTCAGCGATTATGCTTGTAGTTGTGACTTTAGTTTCTTCTTTGGTGCATATCTATTCAATAGGGTATATGTCTCACGATCCTCATAAACCAAGATTTATGGCTTACTTATCATTATTTACTTTTGCAATGTTGATGTTGGTGACCTCTGACAATTTTATTCAACTATTTTTTGGATGGGAAGGGGTAGGTCTATGTTCTTATTTTTTAATTGGATTTTGGTTTAAAAAAGAGACCGCTAATGCTGCTGCAATCAAAGCTTTTGTGGTTAACAGAGTGGGAGATTTTGGTTTTGCTTTAGGAATATTCCTGATCTTTTTGTTGTTTGGTACAGTAAATTATGAGGAGGTTTTTGAACAAATTCCGAATATTGTTGAAAAAAAAATAATTTTTTTAGGTCTCGAACTTGTTGCGATAGATTTAATATGTCTACTTCTATTTATTGGTGCTATGGGAAAGTCTGCACAAATTTTTCTTCACACTTGGCTTCCAGATGCTATGGAGGGACCAACACCTGTTTCAGCTTTGATACATGCTGCTACAATGGTTACAGCAGGAGTTTTTTTAGTTGTAAGGTGTTCGCCTATTTATGAGTATTCTGATCTAGCATTAAATATCATTACCATTGTTGGAATGAGTACAGCTTTTTTTGCAGCATCAATAGCTCTGGTGCAAACAGATATTAAAAAGATTATTGCATATTCAACTTGCAGCCAATTGGGCTATATGTTTTTTGCTGCAGGAGTTGGCGCCTATAATGTAGCAATGTTTCATTTGTTCACTCATGCTTTTTTTAAAGCACTATTATTTTTAGGATCAGGATCGGTAATACACGCATTTAAAGATGAGCAAAATATTGAAAAAATGGGAGGGGTTTGGAAAAAATTACCTTATACATATGTGCTTATGATTATTGGAACGTTAGCTTTAACAGGTTTCCCTTTTTTATCTGGCTTTTACTCAAAAGATGCAATTATAGAATTTGCTTATTTAAAAGGAAATACCTCTGGATATTATGCAGCTGGTATTGGAATTTTAACTGCATTCATAACTTCAATTTATTCTTGGCGATTAATGTTCAAAACATTTCATGGTGAATTTAACAACAAAGATATGGATATTAATGAAACTCATGAAGCCCCTCTTACAATGTTAATCCCCTTATTTCTGCTTGCTGCTGGAGCAATATTCGCAGGATTTATTTTTAAGGATTTATTCATTTCTCATGACAGCATGAATTCTTTTTGGCAAAATTCAATTTTCTTTTTAAATCCTCTAAATACAGAACATCCTCCATTATGGTTCTTATTGTTAACACCAACCCTTGTTATCTTTTCAATACCAGTTGCATATTATTTATTTATTAAAAATAAAGATTTGCCAAAAAGAATAGCTAATGTGAACAAACCTTTATACCAATTTTTAGTAAACAAGTGGTATTTTGATGAACTATACGATGTGATTTTCATCAATTCTTCAAAAAAAATTGGTTTATTTCTATGGAAATTTTTTGATATCAAAATAATAGACGGGTTTGGACCTGATGGTATTTCTAGATTAATTAAAAAATTTTCTCAAAAAGCAAATAAATTCCAGAGTGGTTATATTTATCAGTATGCATTTGTAATGTTACTTGGTTTTTCTGCTTTATTAACTTTTTTAATAGTAAGATAATGAACTTTCCAATTCTTTCCTCTTTAATTTTACTTCCATCAATTGGTGCTCTTTTTTTATTTTTTACGCGGAGTAATAAAGAAAATAATATTACTATTAAATACGTTGCACTTTTTACATCATTAGTAAATTTTTTTTTATCAATTTACCTATGGCTATCATTTGATCAAACATCATCAGAATTTCAATTTGTTGAGGAAAGAGAATGGATTATAGGTTTAATAAATTATAAAGTTGGTATAGATGGTATTTCAATATTATTTATTATACTTACATCTTTTATAACTCCCCTTTGTATAATTGCTATTAACAGTTCTATAAAAAAAAGGTTAGCTGAATTTTTGATTGCAGTTTTGATCATGGAGTCTTTTATGATAGGAGTTTTTTGTTCATTAGATTTAGTTGTTTTCTATTTATTTTTTGAGGCAGGATTAATACCAATGTTTTTAATTATTGGAATTTGGGGAGGGGAAAGAAGAGTATACTCAGCATTTAAATTTTTTCTTTACACTCTCCTAGGATCGGTTTTAATGTTAGTTGCAATAATTTCAATTTATTGGATTTCGGGAACAACAGATTTAACAAAACTTTATGATCTTGGAATAGACGCCAAATATCAAAATCTTTTATGGCTAGCTTTTTTTAGCTCTTTTGCAGTTAAAACTCCTATGTGGCCAGTACATACTTGGCTTCCAGATGCCCATGTGGAGGCTCCGACAGCTGGTTCTGTTTTATTAGCAGCGATTTTATTAAAGATGGCTGGTTATGGATTTATAAGATTTTCTCTTGGTTTATTCCCTTCAGCTTCAGAAATATTCACACCTTTAGTTTATGTTTTAAGTGTAATAGCCATTATCTTTACTTCTTTAATTGCATTGATGCAAGAAGACATGAAAAAGCTTATCGCCTATTCCTCTGTTGCACACATGGGGTTTGTGACTTTAGGTATTTTTACGATACAACAACAAGGACTAGAAGGGAGTATCATTCAAATGATAAGCCACGGTCTTGTATCAGCTGCCCTTTTCTTAAGTGTTGGAGTTATTTATGATCGTATGCATTCAAGATTAATAGCAACTTATGGAGGCATAGTAACAATTGTGCCAAAATATTCAGTTTTATTAATGATATTTGTATTAGCTTCACTTGGACTACCAGGTACAAGTGGCTTTATTGGTGAATTTTTAATTTTAATGGGCGCTTTTAAAGATAATATCTTAGTGGCAGTTTTAGCAAGTATTGGAGTTATATTAGGAGCAGCTTATATACTTTGGATGTATAAAAGAGTTGTTTTTGGAAAATTAACTAATGTAGACTTGAAAAAAATGGTTGATTTGAATAAATCTGAATTATTTATATTATCTTGTTTAGCCATACCTATCTTATTTTTTGGTTTTTATCCAGAGCCACTTATAAACACTATAGAAGTTTCAATTAAAGATTTAATTCAAATGTATAACTTTAACTTGATAAGAAATTAATAATGACAAATATTCATCTTGTTTTTCCTGAGATATTTCTGTCACTCTCAATAATGTTTTTACTAATATTTGGAGTCTTTAAAAAAGAAAGTTCAAGAATAGTTCAAAATATTTCACTTTTAGTTTTACTAATTATTACAGTAATAACTTTTAATGAAACTTTGGGAATAAGTGAAACTACTTTATTTAATGAAAGCATTATTATTGATTACATGTCTTCATTGATGAAGATTATAACATTGATTGCAGCCTTTTTTGTTTTAGCTATTTCTTCAAATTATTTAAGAACATTTAAAATTTTTAAAATTGAATATCCAGTTTTGATTTTAAGTTCAGTGCTAGGAATGATGATTATGATTAGCTCTAATGATCTAATTGTTTTTTATATGGGGTTAGAACTTCAATCTCTAGCTTTGTATGTGTTAGCTACTTTCAATCGTGATCAATTAAAATCCTCAGAGGCAGGACTAAAGTATTTTGTTTTGAGCGCTTTATCTTCTGGATTGTTATTATATGGATGTTCTCTAATCTATGGATTTACTGGGTCTACTAATTTTAATATTATTGCCCTTCAACTTAATTCAAGTGAATATGCATTAACATTTGGAATAGTTTTTATTTTAGTAGGTTTAGCATTTAAAATATCGGCGGTGCCTTTTCATATGTGGGCTCCAGATGTTTACGAGGGATCACCAACCTCAGTTACTTTATTTTTTACAATGGTTCCTAAAATTGCGGCTTTGACAGTATTTATTAGATTTTTATATGTGCCTTTTATGAATCTCATAGATCAATGGCAAACAATTCTAATTTTTTTGTCAATAGCATCAATGCTTTTTGGTGCTATTGCTGCAATAGGGCAAACAAATTTAAAAAGACTTATTGCTTATTCCTCAATTGGACATGTTGGTTATACTTTAGCAGGTGTAGCAACAGGTACAAATGACGGAATACAAAGTTCAATAATATATATAACCATTTATATCATAATGAATTTAGGATTATTCTCTTGTTTATTAATGATGAAAAGAAATAACGAATATTATGAGAATATTGAGGATCTATCAGGATTGTCGAAAAATCATCCTCTACTATCTATATCTTTATTAGTTATCTTGTTTTCATTAGCCGGAATTCCACCATTAGCTGGTTTTTTTGCAAAATTTTATGTTTTTAAATCAGTTATCGAGCAATCAATGTATTTTTTAGCAATAGTTGGATTATTATCAACTGTAGTCGCTGCATTTTATTATTTGAGGATTATTAAAATAATCTATTTTGATAAAGAAAAAGAAAAATATGATACCGATCATAGTTTTTGGTTGAAATTTTCTTTAACAACATCAACATTAATAATTTTGATTTATTTCATATATCCAAGCCAACTTATTGAAATCGTATCTAGAATTAATATTATTTAATGAAATTTAAAATTTTCAAATTTAAGAGAGTAAAAAGTACAAACAGCACTGCAATGAATATTATAAGAAAAACAAATTTTTATTACGGAATGGTTATTTCTGATAATCAAATTAATGGAAGAGGACAATATGGTAAAAAATGGATTTCTTATGAAGGAAATTTGTTTGTAAGTTTCTTTTATAATTTAGAAAATTTAAGTGTTACGTTAAATCAATTAACAAAAATTAATTGTTTATTAGTTAAAAAAATATTATCAAAATATTATAAAAAAAAAATTATATTAAAAAAACCAAACGACTTACTAGCAGAAAGAAAAAAAATCTGTGGAATTTTGCAGGAAACAATTGGTAAATTAAATCATAACTATTTAATAGTTGGAATCGGTATTAATTTAATCAAAAGCCCAAACTTTAAAAATTATCCTACAACAAATCTTTTAGATTTAATCAATAAAAAAATTTCAAAAAAAAAAATTTTAGCTGAATTAAAAAAAATTTTTGAAATGAAATTAAATCAGCTTTATTCGATAAAAAAATGAGATAAAAAATATGTATATTTTAGGAGATATAGGTAATACAGAAACAAAAATATTTTTATTGAATTCAGATTTTAAAATTTTAAAGGGTACAAAATTTTCAACTCAAAAAATTAATCAAAAGAATATTAAATCAAAATTTAAATTTTTAAAATATGACCTTAAAAACGTTGAAAAAAATTTATTTTGTAGTGTCGTTCCAAAATCTTTCAATTTAATTAGAAAATTTTTGCTAAAAAATTCTAAAGGTAGATGTTATGAAATAAAAGACCTTAATTTGAGATCATTGATTAACGTAAAAGTTAATTTTAGACAGGTAGGCTCAGATAGAATAACAAATGCTATAAGTTTATTAGATAACAAAAATAATTATATAATTATCGATTTTGGGACTGCAACTACTTTTGATGTTGTATTAAAAAAAACTTATATAGGAGGTGTTATAGCTCCCGGTATTCAGATTTCTTTAAATTCTTTATCAGATAAAGCTTCTTTAATACCTAAAATTTATTTGAGGAAAGTTAAAAAAGTTATCGGGATTAATACTACAACTGCTGTTAGGTCTGGTTTTTTTTGGGGGTACGCTGGGTTAATTGACAATATTGTAAATTTGATTAAGAAAGAAACAGGAAAATCTTTTAAAATAGTGATTACTGGAGGATTTTCTGATTTATTTAAAAATTCTATAAAATTAAAATTTAAACAAAATAAAGATATCACAGTAAAGGGTCTTATAAAAATTTTTAAAAAAACATTAATAAAATGAATAAAGAATTACTTTTTTGTCCACTTGGCGGTTCAGGAGAAATCGGAATGAACATGAATTTATTTGGCTATGGTGAACCAGGAGATCACAAATGGATTATGGTTGACATTGGTGTTACCTTTGCTGATGATACAATTCCTGGTGTTGATTTAATTTATCCAGATCCAGGTTTTATCGTAGAAAAAAAAGATAATCTTTTAGGAATCATTCTCACACATGCTCATGAAGATCATATTGGTGCGATTGCTCATCTATGGCCGAAATTGAAATGCAAAATTTTTGCAACACAATTTACTGCAATATTAATTCAAGAGAAATTTAAAGAAAAACATATAGATATATCTAAACATTTAAAGATTGTTGAACTAAATGGCAAGGTCTCTTTAGAACCTTTTGATGTTGAATATATAACTTTGACTCATTCAATTTTGGAGCCCAACGGACTAAGAATAAAAACTCCAGCTGGAGTGGTTTTACATACTGGTGATTGGAAAGTTGATCCAAATCCGTTAGTCGGTGATGACATTAACTCAAAAAGGTTAAAAGAAATTGGAGAAGAAGGTGTTCTTGCTATGATTTGTGACTCAACAAACGTACTTAGTGCTGGAAGGTCAGGTTCAGAGTTGGAAGTAAGAAAAAATCTTCTAAATATAATGAGCAGATTAAAAAAAAGGATTATTATCACCTCTTTTGCATCAAATGTTGCAAGAATGGAAACAGCCTTCTATTGCGCCGAAAAAACTGGCCGTCAAATTTCTTTGGTCGGTAGATCAATGCATAGGATATATAAAGCTGCAAGACAATGCGGGTATCTTAAAAATACCATTGAGCCAATAGACTCTAGAGAGGCAAAAAATTTTTCAAGAGATAAGATTGTTTACTTATGCACTGGAAGTCAAGGAGAACCTATGGGGGCTATGATGAGAATTTCAAATTTTACCCATCCAGATATTTTTATTGAGAGAGGAGATTCTGTAATTTTTTCATCTAAGATTATTCCAGGAAATGAAAAAAAACTTTTTAAATTACATAATCAGCTTGTAAAAGAGGGGATTGAGGTAATATCTGAGGAAACTGATTTCATACATGTTTCCGGTCATCCTAATCGGGAAGATCTTAAGGATATGTATAATTGGGTTAAACCTAAATGCGTAATACCAGTACATGGGGAACATAGACATATGATTGAACACATAAATTTCGCTAGAGAAATGCAGGTTCCCTACCCAGTTCAGGTAGAGAATGGTGATATAGTCAGATTATCACCAGGTCAATTTCCAGAAGTTTATGATAAAGCACCAAGTGGCAGACTTTATTTGGATGGAAATGTAAGTGTTGAGGAAGATTCTCAATCAATTAGAGATAGAAAAAATTTAAGTTCAAATGGTTTTTTAGAGATCACAATTTTAATTACACCAAAGGGCAATATTCATAATAGTCCTATTACGACTTTTAGAGGTTTACCAGTCCATGAAAAAGAAGAATTCAGATATGGACTAGAGGAGGAGATAGAAAAAACTACTAGATCATTTAAACTTGGAAATAAACAGCAAGAAAACAATTTAATTGATGCATTAAAGATTGCTTGTAGGAAATTTACAAAAGAAAAAACAGGCAAAAAACCATTTACCAATATCAATTTAATTAAAATTTAATGAGTCCAACTGGATTAGCAATAATTTATATAATTATCTGGTGGATAGTTTTTTTTGCAATTTTACCAATCGATGTAGAGAGAAAAAAAATTGTTAAAGTTGAGGGTGAGGATCCTGGATCACCCGAAAATCCAAAAATGATTAAAAAATTCCTTTATTGTACAGTAATTACAACAGTTTTATTCATCATAATATATTTATTAATGAAATTTGAATATTTGAATTTAAGAAATATAATCACTTAATGTATATTTCAAAATCTTTTATTCCTATATTAAAAAATAATCCTTCAGAAGCAAAAATAAAGTCTCACCAATTGATGTTGAGGGTTGGAATGATTAAACAATCTTCAGCAGGAATTTACTCATGGCTTCCCTTAGGTTTCAAGATAATGAAAAAGATCGAAAAAATAGTTAGAGAAGAACAAAATTTAATTGGTGCTCAGGAAATTTTGATGCCCACGATACAGTCAAGTGAAATATGGAAGGAAAGTGGGAGATATGAAGATTATGGTGAAGAAATGTTAAGAATCAAAGATCGTCAAAATCGAGAAATGCTTTATGGGCCAACTAATGAGGAATTGGTAACAGATATATTTAGGTCCTCAGTTAAATCTTACAAATCTCTTCCACAGCTTTTATATCATATTCAGTGGAAGTTTAGAGATGAAATTAGACCAAGATTTGGAATTATGAGATGTAGAGAATTTTATATGAAAGATGCTTATTCATTTGATGTTAACGATGAAGAAGCATTATTTTCATATAACAAATTTTTTTTGTCATATTTAAAAACATTTAAAAGATTAAATTTGACAGCTATACCAATGGCAGCAGATACAGGACCTATTGGGGGAAATCTTTCTCACGAATTTATTATTCTTGCAGAAACAGGGGAGAGTAAAATTTTTACAGACAAACGAATTTTTGATTTAAATAGTGAAGGCACAAAATTAGAAAAAAAATCTCTTCAAGATTTAAGAAAAAAATATGAACAGTACTATTCAGTGACAGATGAAAAGTTTAATAAAGATGAATTTGAAAAAAAAGTATCTGATAGTAATCGATTAATTACTAAAGGAATAGAAGTAGGGCATATTTTTTATTTTGGAGACAAATATTCAAAACC
>MDSZ01009674.1_pt1 | contig 13566 bp, 13 predicted proteins | sample 811201 | NCBI WGS metagenome assembly MDSZ01 (sample SAMN05326647, study PRJNA326480) | marine metagenome | isolation source: seawater | place: Indian Ocean: North | collected 2010
CTAACATCTGGTTGATTAGATTCGTTTACAGTAGCCAATGCAACTGCATTTGGATCGTTAATTTCATTTTTTTCTGCTTCAGACATCCATTCTTTAAAAACAGTGAATGGATCGTCTTCATTCATGAAACAAATATCAAGTCCTAGATTATTTTTTTTATTCATAATTTCGACAAATTAAACTATATAACAGATATAATGTCATTTAATACTTTTGGAAAGTTATTTAGGTTTACCACTTGGGGTGAATCTCACGGACCGGCTATAGGGTGTATCATTGATGGTTGTCCACCAAATATACAAATTAGAGCTGAAGATATTCAAAAAGAATTAAATAAAAGAAAGCCTGGACAAAGCAAATTTGTCACTCAAAGAAAAGAAAAAGATTTAGTTCATATAATGTCAGGTGTGTTTGAAGGAAAAACAACTGGAACACCAATATCATTAATAATTTATAATGAGGACCAAAAATCAAGAGATTATGAAACTATAAAATCTAAATTTAGACCAGGACATGCTGATTACACTTACTTTATGAAATATGGAATAAGAGACTACAGAGGTGGAGGAAGACAATCAGCCAGAGAGACAGCTGCAAGGGTTGCGGCTGGTGCAGTAGCAAAAAAAGTCTTGGAAAATAAAATTGGTAAAAAATATAAAGTTATTGGTGCCGTTACACAAATTGGAATTTTAGGCATTAATCCAAATAATTGGGATGAGGAATTTATAGGAAAAAATTTGTTTTTTTGTCCTGATAAGAAAATTTTAAAACTTTGGGAAAAATATCTTTTAGCAATTAGAAAGGCAGGCTCATCTTGTGGAGCGGTCATAGAAATTAGAGCTAAAGGAGTGCCAATTGGTTTAGGAGCTCCAATTTATTCTAAATTAGATATGGATATTGCGTCAGCAATGATGAGTATAAATGCTGTAAAGGGAGTTAATATTGGATCAGGCATGAATTCTGCAAAATTAACCGGCGAAGAAAATTCAGATGAAATTTTTAGAAAAGGTAAAAAAACAATATTTAAAACAAATAATGCAGGTGGAATTTTAGGTGGTATATCAACTGGACAGGATATAATTATTTCATTCGCAGTAAAACCTACTTCATCTATTTTAAAAGAGAGAAATACTATCGATAAAAAAGGTAAAAATACATCTATCTCGGTCAAGGGGAGACATGATCCATGCGTTGGAATTCGTGCGGTTCCTATTGGTGAAGCTATGATGCACTGTGTATTACTAGATCACTACCTTATGAATAAAGCTCAGTGTGGAAATTAATTAGATTTTTTTAATACAATTTTTGAATTTAATGTATCTATAACTTTATTTTCTATAGATGAAGCATCTAAACCAGCAACTTTGTACATATTTTCTGGTTTATCATGATCTATAAATAAATCTGGTAAAATCATAGATCTATATTTTATATCCTTATCTAATAAATTTTTTTCATTTAAAAAATGATTAACATGAGAACCAAATCCACCAATAGATCCCTCCTCAATTGTAATTATCACTTCATGATTTGTTGCAATTTGCCAGAGTGAATTTTCATCTAGAGGTTTAGCAAATCTTGCATCAAAAATAGTTGGAAAAATTCCTTTTTTTATTAAGTTTCTCTCTGCAATCATGCATTCCTGTAGCCTAGCTCCAAAATTAACTAAAGCGATTTTTTTTCCTTCTTTAATAAATCTCCCTTTGCCAAGAACTAATTTTTCTTCATCTTTAGGTAATTCTACTCCCGCTCCACTCCCTCTGGGATATCTAAATGCTGAAGGTCTATCGTTTATTTGAACTGAAGTATTTATCATTTTCACAAGTTCTGCCTCGTCGCTAGCTGCCATAACAACAAAATTTGGTAATGTTGAAAGGTATGTCACATCAAAAGAGCCTGCGTGTGTTGGTCCATCTGCCCCAACTAATCCAGCTCTATCAATTGCAAATCTTACAGGAAGTGATTGTATTGCAATATCGTGAACTACCTGATCATATGCTCTTTGCAAAAAAGTTGAGTAAATTGCAGCGAATGGTTTATATCCTTGGGTTGCCAGACCTCCAGAAAAAGTTACAGCATGTTGTTCAGCTATTCCAACGTCATACATTCTATCAGGAAACTTTTCTGCAAATAAGTCCATTCCTGTTCCACCTGGCATCGCTGCAGTTACTCCAATAATTTTACTATCTTTCTCCGCATGTTTAATTAACGAATTAGCAAACACTTTGGTATATGTAGGAGCAGTACTTTTTCCTTTTTCTTGCTTACCTGTTAAAACATTAAACTTAGAAACTCCATGATACTTATCTAAAGATTTCTCAGCAAATTCATATCCTTTGCCTTTTTCAGTTTTGATATGGATTAAAATAGGTCCATCGTACCTCATTTTTTTAGCGTTTTCTAAAACTGAAGTAAGTACATCAATATCATGACCATCTATTGGTCCAACATAATAAAATCCAAGGGAATTAAACAATGTTCCACCTGTTACCGCAGATCTAAAAAAATCTTCAGCCTGTCCAGCTTTTTTCATAAATCTTTTTGAAAATGAAGAAATGATTAATTTGATTGTTTCTCTTAAACTAAAATAAATTTTTCCAGATAATATTTTTGCTAAATAGGTCCTTAGTGCTCCAACTGGTTTAGCTATGGACATGTCATTGTCATTTAAAATAACTATCATCTTAGTTTTGGATGAACCAGCATTATTCATAGCTTCATAAGCCATTCCTGCACTTAATGCACCGTCTCCAATAACAGCAACTACATCTTCGGACTTATTTGATAATTTATTTGCAGTTGCAATTCCTAATGCTGCAGAAATAGATGTTGAACTATGAGCAGCTCCAAAAGAATCGTATTCACTTTCGTCTCTCTTCGTAAAACCAGATAATCCTCCACCTGTTCTTAACGTTTCAATTTTATCTTTTCTTCCTGTTAATATTTTATGTGGATATGATTGATGACCAACATCCCAAACAATTTTGTCTTTTGGTGTATCAAATATATAATGAAGAGCAACAGTCAACTCAACAACACCTAGGCCAGCTCCTAAATGTCCACCAGTTTTTGATACAGCTTCTATCATTTTTTCCCTAATCTCTTTACTTAGAAGTTTTAAATCTGAATTAGATAATTGTTTTATGTCAGATGGAAAATTGACATTATCTAAAAATTTATATTTTGACATTTAACTTTTTCTTTCCATGATAAAATTTATAGTTTCTATTAAATCATCAGCTTTATTAAAATGTTTATTCAATTTATTATAAATATTCTGTTTTAGATTATTAGCATATTTAACTGTATTTTCGTATCCAAGTAAACTAATTATAGTAGCCTTGCCCTTTTTAATATCTTTTTTTGTTTTTTTTCCCGCAAATTTTGTGTTTCCTTTAAGATCAATTAAATCATCCACTATTTGAAATAATAAACCAATTTCCTTACCCATTTTTGTAAAAGAATTAAGTTTATTTTTATCATTTTTAATTATCAAAGGCGCTACACAGCAAAATTCGAATAACTTGCCTGTTTTTTTTAATTCCATATTAAGTATTTTTCTTAAAGATACCTTCTTATTTTCAAAACTTAGATCTAAATACTGACCTCCAGCAATACCTGCTTGACCAGAACATCTTGAAAGGTTATTTATCAAGTTTGTTTTAATTTTGTTGTCCACTTTAAAATTTTTATCACTTAATAATTCAAATGCAGTTGTTAACAATGAATTACCTGCCAATATCGCAGTTGACTCGCCAAATTTTATATGGGTTGAAGGCTTACCTCTTCTTAATTTATCATCATCCATACATGGCAAATCATCATGAATAAGTGAATAAGCATGTATTGCCTCAACTGATGCAGCTAAGAATAACAAATTTTTATTTTTCACCTTAAACATTTTTCCAATATCAAAAATAATTTTTGATCTAATTTTTTTTCCACCAGGAAATAATCCATACTTCATAGGCTTAATTAATTCGGAAGATCTGTATTTTGACAGATAACTATTTAAAAAAAAATTAACTTTTTTCGATAGTTTTTTTAGCTTTTTTTCCATAATTTATTATTTGATCAATTTTATCTTTAGTTTTTTTGGATATTAATTTTGATTCTTGCTGAAATTTTTTTTCTATAAAATTATTTAATTTTATTAATTCTTGATATTCATTAACAAAATCTTCCAAGCTCTTTTTTTCTAAATTATCAATTATTTTATTAGCCAAATTATTTAAATCCTCTAAAGATTTAGTTTCAATATCAGCTAGTAAATTTTTATCTTTCATATATTAGTTGGTATTATTATATGAAAAACAATCTTTCAAATATTAAAAAAGCATTAAAATATCTTAATAAAAACGAATGTATAGGCATGCCAACAGAAACTGTTTACGGTCTTGCTGCAAATGCTTATTCTTCAGCAGCTACAGCTAAAATTTTTAGGTTAAAAAAAAGACCAAAAAAAAATCCTCTTATTGTCCATTACTATGACTTAAAGTTGCTTAAAAAAGACTGCGAGTTAAATGAACTGTTTTTAAAGTTGTATAAAAAATATTCTCCAGGGCCAATTTCATATATTTTAAAACTTAAAAAAGACAGCTCAATTTCTAAAAATGTTACAAATCAAAAAAAAACTCTAGCGGTAAGATTTCCGAGTCATCCTCTAGCAAGAAAATTGTTAAAAGAATTAAATTATCCTTTGGCGGCACCAAGTGCAAACATTTCAACAAAAATTAGTCCTGTTTCATCTAATGATGTTATGGAAGAATTTGGAAAAAAAATTAGGTTTGTTCTTGATGGTGGAAAATCTAAAATTGGTGTTGAGTCGACAATAATCAGTTTAATAGATAAACCACAAGTTTTAAGGTTGGGAGGAATAACAAAAGATCAGATAAAAAAATATCTTAAGTCAAATTTAAGGTATAATAAAAATTCCAAAATTAAATCACCTGGTCAAAGTAAGACTCATTATTCTCCCTATATAAGATTAAGGCTAAATGTTAAAAACTCAAATAAAAATGAGGCATTTATTTTAATAAAAAAAAGAAAGAAAATAAGTAAAAATTTTTTTTATTTATCAAAAGATAATAATTTAAAAGAGGCTGCTAAAAAATTATACAGTACTTTAAGAATGATTAAAAAAAGGGGATTTGAAAATATAGCAGTTGAAAAAATTTCTAATAAGGGATTTGGTGAGGTAATTAATGATAGACTTAAAAGGGCTTCAAATTTCAAATGAATTATCTTGTTGAAGTAAAAAAACTAAAAAAAAATTATTCCTCTAAAGAAGCTGTGAAGGGAATTTCATTTGATATTAAAGAAAATGAAATTTTAGGACTGCTGGGTCCTAATGGCTCTGGAAAAACTACTACTATAGGAATGCTTTTGGGTCTTTTGAAACCTTCTGCAGGAGAAATTAAAATAAACAATATGAGTTTTGAAAAAAATAGAATAGAAATTTTAAGTAAAATTAATTTTATTTCTCCATATATAGAGCTACCAAAAAAACTTACTGTAAAACAAAATTTAATTGTTTACGGAAAATTATATAATGTAGAAAATTTAAATGACAGAATAGAGTATTTAAGTGAAAAACTTAGACTTGAAGAACTTTTAACTAGAGTTACCGGCGAACTTTCATCTGGTCAGAAGAATAGGGTAAGTTTAGCCAAGGCTCTAATAAATAAACCTAAAGTACTATTTCTTGATGAGCCGACCGCATCTTTAGATCCTGAAATAGGAGACTTTGTAAGGAGTTTTTTAGAGAGGTACAAACAAGAAAATAAAATATCTATTTTGCTAGCATCTCACAACATGAATGAGGTTAGTAGACTTTGTAATTCAGTTCTAATGATGAAAAACGGTCTAATTATAGACGAGGGAACTCCTGAGTCTCTAATCAACAAACATGGACGTAAAAATTTGGAAGAAGTTTTTCTTAAATTATCAAGGAGTAAAAATGAATTTAATTAGAATTTATGGTTTGTTTCTAAGACATTTTTATTTAATAACAAGATCATTCCCAAGAATTCTAGATCTAATTTATTGGCCAACAATTCAAATCACTTTATGGGGCTTCATATCCAACTTCTTTGCTACATATAGCACATACTATAACAATGCTGTTGGGATAATACTAACTTGTGCAATTCTTTATGATTTTTTATTTAGAACTAGCATTGGATTTAATATGCTTTTCCTAGAAGAAATCTGGAGTAGAAATTTTACAAATTTGTTTATCTCTCCAATGAAAATAAGTGAGATAGTTACTTCGCTTGTTGTAACTGCTTTAATTAGAGCATTGATCGGACTAGTACCTGCAATATTATTAACATCTCCATTGTTTGGGATTTCTATACTTAATTTAGGTGTAAGTTTGTTTTTTCTTTTTTTAAGTTTATATATTTTTGGAATTACTCTTGGTATATTTGTTTCGGCAGGACTGCTTAGATTTGGACCTTCGTTTGAAAATATTGCATGGTCAACGATGTTCCTTATAGCTCCATTTGGTTGTATTTATTATCCTGTGGATATTTTGCCGACTTTTTTTCAGAAAATTGCTTATTGTATGCCACTCGTTTATATATTTGAGGAAGCTAGATCAGTACTTGTGGATCAAACAATGAATTTAGAAAATTTATATAAGGCTTTTATATTAAATGTAATTTATTTAACAGTTGCTATTAGCTTGTTTTATTACTCCTTTAATCAAGCTAGAAAAAGGGGAACGCTGATTAATATTGGAGAATAATGGTGCGCCCGCAAGGAGTCGAACCCTGAACCTCCAGAGCCGAAATCTGGCGCTCTATCCAGTTGAGCTACGAGCGCATTATGTATTAATATAATAATATATGAAAAATTTCATTAATTTATTTGTAGAGCAAGAATCAGATAAACAAAGGATTGATACATTTGTTTTTGAAAAATGTAATGAATTGAGCAGAACAAGAATCAAAAACTTAATTCTAGAAAAAAGATTAAAAATAAATGGAAAAATTGTCGACTTACCTTCGAAAAAAGTCAATTTAGGTAATCAAATTACCTTGGAAATTCCTAGTCCAAAAAAAATATCTCTAAAACCATTTAATTTTAAATTAGATATAATTTACCAAGATAATGATTTGATTGTAATAAATAAACCTGCGGGCATTTCTATGCACCCAGGGCCAGGTAATTATGATAACACAATAGTGAATGCACTAATGAATTACGAAAAAATAAAACTATCAAACATCGGGGATGAGCTTCGTCCTGGAATAATTCATAGAATTGATAAAGATACATCTGGATTGATAGTAATTGCAAAAAATAATTACAGTCATGAAAAAATTTCAAAACAATTTAGTGAACATAGTATAGATAGAGTGTATAATGCTTTAGTTTGGGGTAAACTAAGACCTCAGTCAGGTATTATTAATACATTAATTACTAGAAGTTCAAAAAATAGACAATTAATGGATGTAAGTTTAACAAAAGGAAAAAGGGCTATAACTAATTACAAAACTATTAAAGTTTTTGAAGGAAAAAATATTCCAACTTTAAGTCTAATTGAGTGCAAATTGAAAACGGGAAGGACTCACCAAATTAGGGTACATATGAATTATAAAGGGAATCAAATTGTTGGTGACCAAAAATACAAAAAAAAATATAAAAAACTTAAAAGTGTGGGAAAAGAGATTGAAGCTAAAATTTTAAAATTAGATAGACAGTTTTTACATGCAAAAATATTAGGTTTTAATCACCCAAGAACAAACAAAAAAATTATTTTTGAGATAAATTTGCCAGATGAACTAAAAAAAATCGTTAATGTCCTCGAAAAATCTACCTAATTTAATGTTGTAAAATAAAAATTGTTTATTAAATAAACAGTTAATATTTATGAGTAGTTCAAAAACATATAATTTACCGATCCTTTCAAATGAAGGGGGTCTATCTGCGTACCTTGCTCAAATCAAAAAATTTCCAATGCTAGATGCTGAAGAGGAGTATATGTTGGCTAAAAATTGGAAATCAACAGGTAATGTTAAATCAGCTGAAAAACTTGTTACAAGTCATTTAAGATTAGTTGCAAAAATTGCGATGGGGTATAAAGGATATGGTTTACCTTTAAATGAAATGATCTCAGAAGGAAATGTAGGTCTTATGCAAGCAGTAAAAAAATTTGAACCAGACAAAGGATTTAGACTCGCTACATATGCAATGTGGTGGATTAAAGCTGCAATTCAAGAATATATATTAAGATCATGGAGTCTAGTAAAAATTGGAACTACTACAGCTCAAAAAAAATTATTTTTCAATTTAAAAAAAATAAAAAGTCAAATTGCTCCAAATACTGAGGGTGATTTGCGTAATGAAGATGTTAAAAATATTGCTGAAAGATTAGATGTCAGTGAAGATGAGGTAGTTTCAATGAATAGAAGATTGGCTGGAAAAGAACATTCTTTAAATGCGCCAATTGGAGAAGATGGAGATGAATGGCAAGATTGGGTAATTGACCAAAACATGGATCAAGAATTAAAAGTTGCACAACAAGAGGAGATGGAGCAGCGTAAAGATCTTTTATCTGACTCAATTAAAATCCTTAATGATAGAGAGAAGGAAATTTTATACTCTAGAAGATTAAATGATAACCCAAGTACGTTGGAAGAATTAAGTAAAAAATTTAAGATAAGCAGAGAAAGGATAAGACAGATCGAAAACAAAGCTTTTGAAAAATTACAAAAGCATATGCTTAATTCAGCAAAATCTAAAAATTTACTACCAGCAAATTAAATATTAAAAGGATCTATAATCAATATTGTATCATTTCTCTCTGGACTTGTAGATATTGTTGAAATTTTAGCTTCAACAAATTTTTCTATAAAACTAATATAATTTTGAGCATTTTTAGGTAATTTTTCAAATTGTTTGATTCCACGTGTTGATGAGTTCCATCCTTTAAAAATTTTATATATTGGTTTAACTTTTAATTGCTGTTCACTAGATGCTGGCAAATAATCAATTTTTTTTCCATTTAAATCATAGCCAATACATATTTTTATTTCCTCAAATTCATCAAGAACATCTAATTTAGTTAAAGCTATTCCGTTAATCCCGGATGTTTTTATAGTTTGTTTAACTAGTACCCCGTCAAACCACCCACATCTTCTTTTTCTACTAGTTACAGTACCAAATTCTTTTCCTATATCTCCCAGTTTTAAACCAATTTCATCTTTAAGTTCTGTTGGAAAAGGGCCCTCTCCTACTCTGGTTGTATAAGCTTTTGTTATCCCAAGTATATAATTTATAGTTTCTATTCCACATCCTGATCCTGTTGCAGCTGAAGATGCAACAGTATTAGATGAGGTAACATATGGATAAGTCCCATGATCCACATCAAGCAAAATTCCTTGCGCTCCTTCAAATAAAATTTTTTTATTATTTTTTTTAAATTCATCTATTTTTTTCCATACAGGCTTACTGTATTTCAATATTTTTGGAGCAATATTTAAGAGTTCATCTTTAAGTTTTTCTTTACTATATTCTTTTTTTCCCATTCCTCTTCTAAGAGCATTATGATGCTCAAGAATAGTGGTTAATTTTTGATCTAAATTTTCTTCTGATAATAAATCAATCACTCTAATCGATCTTCTTCCAACTTTATCTTCATAAGCTGGTCCGATTCCTCTTCTCGTTGTGCCTATTTTTGTATCTTTTGTATTGTCTTCTCTTATTGAGTCCAATTCGCTATGTATCGGTAAAATTAGAGTTGCAGCCTCTGATAAAAATAAATTTTTTTCAGTAATATCTACACCTTTTTTTTTAATTTCTTCAATTTCATCCACTAAAGCCCATGGGTCAACTACAACACCATTTCCAATGATAGATATTTTGTTTTTTCTAACTATGCCAGAAGGAAGAAGTCTTAATTTATAGGTTTTGCCATCAATAACCAAAGTATGACCAGCATTATGACCGCCTTGAAATCTTATAATAACATCAGCCTCGCTGGAGAGCCAATCTACTATCTTTCCTTTTCCTTCGTCTCCCCACTGTGATCCAATTACTGCAACATTTTTCATCTAAATTTATCTTTTATATCAATTGAGTTAAGATGGTTGATCGGTCCATATCCTTTTCCATATTTTGGGGCATAACTTATTGCTTGGTTTACATATTTAATCGCTTTTTCACAAGATGTCTTTAGGGATTTTCCACATGAATAATATGTGGCAATTGCTGAAGATAATGTACAACCTGTTCCATGGGTATGTTTAGTTTTAATTTTTTTATTTTTAAAAATATAAATATTATTTTCATCTAAAAATATATCATGTAATATTTTGGATTTGAGGTGGCCTCCTTTAATTAATACATTTTTTGCTCCAAGTTTGAGTAATTTTTTTCCAGCAATAATCATATCTGATTTTGAATTGATTCTTTGATTTGTTAAAATCTCAGCTTCGGGGATGTTTGGTGTAATTATTGAAACTCTTTTTATAAGTTTCTCTTTTAAGGTTTTAATTGAGTTTTTGTTAATTAATCGTTGACCACCTTTTGCAATCATTACCGGATCTAATACAATTTTGTTAACTTTTATTTTTGATATAGATTTTATAACTGAATTTATAACTTTTGTATTACTTAACATGCCAATTTTTATAGCATCTGGCTTAATATCTTTAGATGTAAATTCGATTTGTTTTGAAATTTCAAAATGTGGAACTGTAACAATTGACTTTACACCTGTTGTATTTTGAGATGTAATCGCTGTTACTGCGGTCATAGCATAAGAGCCCAATGAACTCACTGTCTTAATATCAGCTTGTATTCCTGCTCCGCCAGATGAATCAGAGCCTGCAATAATCAATACTTTTGAATTTATTTTCAACTTAAATTATAGATCGTTTTACTAAATTTATACATTTGGTAATTATTTTTTTATTATTTGACTCACACATTATTCTTATTTTAGGCTCCGTTCCAGATGCTCTCACTAATATTCTGCCATTATTTGATAAAAGTTTCTTGGCATCTAAAATAGATTTTTTACATTTTTTTGAATTTATTACTGATTTATCATTTACATGAATATTGACCAATTTTTGTGGGGTTTGATTAAAATTATTAAAAAGTTCACTTGCTTTTTTTCCTTTACTCATTGAATAAAGAATCTCCAGGGCTACAAGAAGTCCATCACCGGTGGTTGCAAATTTACCTAAAATAATATGACCAGATTGTTCTCCTCCTAAATTGCATTTGTTACTTTTCATAGCTTCTTTAACATACCTATCACCAACTTTTGATCTAATAAATTTAATTTTTTTTTTTTTGAACAATTTTTCAAGGCCATAGTTTGACATTAAAGTGCCAACTACCCCACCTTTTAATATTTTTTTCTTTTTCCACCTTAAAGCGATCATTGCAATTATTTGGTCACCATCAATTATTTTTCCTTTTTCATTACAGATAATTATCCTATCAGCATCACCATCAAGTGAAATTCCAAGGTCAACTTTTTTTTTTATTGAAATGGACCTAATTTTTTTAGGAAAAGTTGATCCACAATTTAAATTAATATTTATGCCATTAGGAGAATTACCTATTGGATAAACTTTTGCCCCTAATGATTTGAGTATTTTTGGGCCAGATTTATAGCCAGCCCCATTGGCACAATCAATTGCGATCTTAAGTCCTTTAAGAGAAAATTTTTTTGGAAAATTACTTTTCAAAATATCTATATACTTCTCGTTTGCATCCTCTAATCTTTTTACTCTTCCTAATACTTCAGGTTTAATTAGATTTTTTGATATTTTTGTATCAATTAACTTTTCTATTCTTTTTTCAATCTTATCAGAAAGTTTTAATCCGTCTGGTCCAAATAATTTAAGTCCATTATCATAAAATGGGTTATGTGATGCCGTAATCATTATTCCTAAATTTGCGTTCATTTTTTTTGTTAACATTGCTAATCCGTTTGTTGGCAAGGGGCCTAAGGTAAATACATGCATTCCTGCAGAGGCTAATCCAGACACTAAAGCAGGCTCAAGAGTATATCCTGATAATCTTGTATCTTTAGCAATTATTGCTGTCTGTTTTTTTTTCTTTAAATTTCTGAAATATGTACCCGCGGCAAGACCAAACTTAAAAAACATATTACCATTAATTTTGTTTTTGTTTACAGTTCCTCTTATGCCATCTGTTCCGAAATATCTTTTAATCATTAATTAAAAATAATTTTATTAAATACTTTTATCGCTTGTTTAATCTCATTTACATCATGAACTCTAAGAATTTGTACACCTTGAGACAGGGCGTACATGCTGGATGATGTTGTTCCTCCAATTCTTTCTTTGCTATCATTATATCCTGCAATTTCCTTAATAAATTTTTTTTTTGATATTCCCAACATTACTGGAAAGCCTAAGGAGTGAAAAATAGATATTTTATTCAATATAGTAATATTATGTTTCAAATTTTTTCCAAATCCAATTCCAGGATCAATAATTATATTACAATGATTAATTTTATTATCTTTAATATAAGCTAATTTTTTTTCAAAATAGTCGTAGATATCAAGTAAAACATTTTTATATTTTGGGTTTTTTTGCATTGTCTTTGGTGTGCCTTGTATATGATGTAAAACGAATGGAATATTTGTTTCCCTTAATATATTAACCATTTGAACATCATGACTTAATCCCGATACATCATTAAGTAAATTAATTTTAAAAGATAGAGATTTCTTTAATACGAAACTTTTTCTAGTATCTAATGAAATAAAAAGTTTATTTTTTTTTGCATATTTAATTTTTGATTTAATTCTATTCCACTCAATTGAGCTATCCACTGTATCAGCATTTGGCCTTGTGGACTCTCCACCTATATCAATTATATCGGCACCATCTTTTTTAAGTTTTTTAATTTGTTTATATGCTGATTGTAATTTTAAAAATCTACCCCCATCTGAAAAACTATCTGGTGTTGCATTTAATACTCCCATCAGGAGTGGGGTATTTTTAAATTTGATATTTTTAAATTTTTTTAATTTAGTAATTTTTTTGAGGTCTTTGTTAATTTTTTTTTTTAATTTTATAGGTAATTTTTTAATGTCTTGAATTTTAATTAATTTTGTGTTTTTTCTTGTTATAATTTCTATAGTGTCAAACGATATTAGTTTGTTTCCATTTAACGGAAGTGCAACTTTTTTATCAATTTTTTTTTTTGAAATGTCTCCATAATAAAAATTACACGCTCTTGTGTAATATTTTATCATTTATTTAATGAACTATTTTAGGTTTAAGTCCGATTGACCCAAGAGCTGAGTCTTTGTTATCTTCATCATTGGCAAGATCTTTCTTACTTTCTGGATACTTGTTCTTATTAATGATATCTTCAATTTCCTCTCCAGTTAAAGTTTCATATGTTAATAAAGCTTTCGCTATTTTGTGGAGATCATCAATTTTTTCGGATAATATCTTTTTCGCTTGATTATATCCTTCGTCAACTAATTTTCTTATTTCTTTATCTATTTTTTGAGCCACATCCTCTGAAACACTTTGCGTTTGTGTGACAGATCTACCTAGA
>MDSZ01057010.1_pt1 | contig 13566 bp, 13 predicted proteins | sample 811201 | NCBI WGS metagenome assembly MDSZ01 (sample SAMN05326647, study PRJNA326480) | marine metagenome | isolation source: seawater | place: Indian Ocean: North | collected 2010
CAAAATATCCTAAGTTGGTTGAAATGATGGCGAATAATATAAGAAAGTGGCGCGCTCTTCATCCAATTTCAGGCGTTAGGGCTCAGTTAGTTCCTCCTCCAGGATGGAGAGCTCCAAAAGACTGGACTAGTTACACTATTCCTTTTGAAGAGCTTCAAGAAGATGCCTCTTTGGGTTTTGGTGCACATGCTCATGAAATATTAGATTACCTAATCAAAGATCATGGAAGGATAATTTATGATTGCAAGCCTGGAGATTGGGAGAGAGGTAAATGTAAAGCTCTTGAAGAACCGAAAAAACATAAACATTAATGAAAAAGCTCTTCTTATTTATAATTATATTTTTTACCTTTGAGTTATCTGCTCGTCAAATACAGGAAGTAACTTTCTCCTATTGGAACAAACCTGATATAAATATTTTTTATTCAACCCCAGAATCCATTGATGGTAATACCAAAATTATTTTTATTATGCATGGCGCTTCACGAACAGCTAAAAAGTATATAAATGACTGGCTTCCTTTGGTGAAAGATAGAAATGTTGTTTTAATTGCTCCAGAATTTTCTAAAGAATCATATCCAGAGTATGTCTACTTAATGATGAGTACAGAAAGAGGTAAGCGATTAAAAAATAAATCACTTTATCTTAATAATTCATTGGGTTTAATTTTCGACCTATTTAAAGCTAAATTAAAACTTTCGACTGCAACATATAGACTCTATGGCCATTCTGGTGGATCGCAATTTGTTCATCGTTATCTTTTATTAAGCGAGGAAACCAGAATTGATAAAGCCGCTATGGCAAATGCAGGTTTCTATACTTTTGTAAATAATAAAATTTCATTTCCATATGGCATTAAAGATATGAATATTTCTGATGAAAGAATTAGTTGGTTTTTAAGATTAAAAGGAGGGGTCTTTTTGGGTGATGCTGACAATGATCCAAAACATGATTCTTTGCCGTTAATGCGAAAAGCAAGAAAACAAGGTAAGCATAGACTTGAAAGAGGAACTAATTTCTTTAATGATTTAATTAAGCTTGGCGTAGATACTCAATTACCTTTTAGATGGAGATATGAAATCGTTCCTGGTGTGGCTCATGATAATGCAGGTATGAGTGATTCAGCATCTCATTTCTTACTTGAAGATCTTTAAGAAGTATTTTTATCAATAAACTCTTCTGCTGCAGAAAAAATCTTAATTTTTCTATCTTCATTCATTCTATCTAAAGACTGAGGCATTTGTGCTAATCTAGGATTTGTAGAAAAAAACTCTCTATTATTTTCAATAAATCGCCAATACAAACCATCTACAGTATCGCACCATTCTCCTTTTTTATAATTTGACATTTTTAACATGTAACTTGATCCACAAATGTATGGCTTGGTAGAGAATATTCCGCCATCTGCATAGGTTCCCATTCCAAAAACATTTGGTACCATAACCCAGTCGGCAGAATCCACATACATTTCCATAAACCATTTATAAATTTCAATTGGTCTAATATTTGATAGGTTCATTAAATTAGAAATAATCATTAATCTATTAATATGATGTGTGTAGCCAGTAGAAGAAGATTCTTTAATTGCGTTATCTAGAATAGGTATACCTGTTTCTCCTGAATACCAATTTTCATTAAGAGAGTTATCATGGGACCAAAAATTCATTTCTTTGTATTTAGGCATATTCTCCCAATAGATACCTCTGATAAATTCTCGCCATCCTAAAATTTGTCTTACAAAACCCTCTAATGCATTAATAGGAATTTTGCCTTCAGTTTTTTTGAAATAGCTTATAGCATCAACGATGCATTCCATCGGATCGAGTAGGCCGGAATTTATATATGGAGAGAGAAGCGAATGAAATAATGTTGAGTTATGTTTGTCGATAGCATCTTGAAAGTCTCCGAATGATTTCAAGTAAGTATTAAGAAAATTATTTAGTCGCTTTCTAGCTTCGCTATGAGTTACTGCCCAATTGAAATTCTCTAAATCACCCATTGAGTTAGGGAAACAATTTTCTACATCAACCATTGTTGAGATTGTGATCTTATCAGATTTTACTTTGACCCTATTTCTTGGAGGCACCTTAACCTTATTAATATTTTTTTGATTATCTTTATCAAAATTCCATTTTTCGCCTAATGGCTTGCTTCCTTCCATAAGCAGACTGTATTTTTTTCTTAACGAGCGATAATAATATTCTTGTATTAGTGACTTTCTATTTTTTGCCCATTTAGAAAAGTCTTCTATTGAATCAATAAATTTCGTATCAGGATGGATGTTTAATTCAACATTGTGTTTTGATCCAAAGAACATTAGTTGAGTTAAAACTCCATGATCGCTTGGTTGAGTAACATGAAGTAAATTAAACTTAATTTTTTTATGTAAAATCTCAAGCTCATGCATAAGATCAGTGTTTCGATCTTTAGTGATTTTTATATGGATAATATTTTTATACTTTTTTTCTAAATTAATTTTCCAATGCCGCAACGCTGATAACAGCATTACTAATTTATGTTTATGGTGACTTAGTTGATAAAAAGTATCACAGGGTTCATAGAGCAATAATGGGTCAGTATTTTTTATCTTTGTGAGAACTTGATTATTGGTTGCTAAATCATCTGGAAAAATTAATCCAATCTGCTTCATAGATTAGTTTTGTTTATATATAACCCCATCTTTCATCACAAAACTTACATTCTCCACTGCTGAGATATCTTCGATAGGATTTCTTTTAACAGCTATTATGTCAGCGAGCATACCCGGCTTAATTTGACCAAGCATTTTCTCCATTCTGAGTAGCTTCGCCGTTTCGATTGTTGCGCTTCTTAATGCATCTTTATTTGACATGCCAGCATTTGTCATAAGAATAAACTCTTGCCAATTATCTCCATGCGCGGATACACCTGAATCTGTACCAAAAGCTATTTTTACACCAGCTTTATATGCTTGAGAGAAGGTAGATTGAATCTGTGGTCCAATTTTTTCAGCTTTAGGCTTCACTAGAGCAGGAAAAAAATTTGGAATCTTAGCCTTATTAGCAACCCAATCTCCAGCCATTATAGTTGGAACATAATAAGTTCCTTTTGTTTTCATTAGATCCATAACCTCTTGATCCATATATGTTCCATGCTCTATAGAATTAATTCCAGCTAGCACAGCTCTTTTCATGCCTTCTTTGCCGTGAGCATGGGCTGCTGTCCAAAGACCATAATCATTAGCTGTCGTAACAATGGCTTGAAGTTCAGCATCTGTAAATTGAGGATTTTCTCCAGATTTCGCTACACTTAAAACTCCTCCAGTTGCTGTAATTTTAATTCCATCTGCGCCATCTTTATATCTCTGTCTTACTGCTTTTATAGCATCTTCTGGGCTATCTATAACACCTTCATTGGGAGTAGGCGGCATGTAATCATCTTTCGATCTCCCATTAGTTGGATCTCCATGGCCACCGGTAGTAGCAATAGTTTTTCCTGATGTAAAAATTCTTGGCCCAATAGCTAATCCTTGTTTAATTGCTTCTCGGAGTGAGATTGTTTCCATGCCGCCATCACCAAGATTTCTAACAGAAGTGAATCCAGCCATTAAAGTTTTTGATGCTGCATTTGCAGCAAATAGAGCCCTGAATTCTGGTTCAGTCTTAGATGGCCTTTCTGATTTTGGAAGATATTCTTGAGCTAGATGAACATGCATATCCATAAATCCAGGGAGAACATAGGATTGCTTCAAGTCTACAATTTCATCATCTTTTTTTGGTTTTGCATAACCTTTAGTCACTTCAATGATTTTATTTTCTTTAATCCTGATGGTTACGGCCTTGCTAATTTCACCACTGTCTGTATTTAATAAATTGCCAGCATGCAGCAAAGTATCAGAATAGATAATGCTCGATATTGATAGGAAGCATAAAAAAGTGATTTTTTTCATATTATTTATATTTATATAATTACTCGATATTAAACAATACTATCTTTTAATAGAACTTAAAAGATTATCTAAGAAGGTTAGTTATTGAATTATGTTTATAATTTTAGAGTTGAGTTCAACCCCAATTTGATTATGAATTGAGACAGTAATTTTATTTTTTTTAGGTTCAATCTCAAGGAGACCAAAATTTTTTTCAGGAAACATTTGCCCTATTAATAATGGATCAGATTCATCAGTTTTAGAAGCTGGTTTATTCATTGATGATGCGGTAATTTCTACAAAATCTTTATTTTGATAAATGCCTGCTCTATGTCTATCTCCAGATACAACAACAATTGTTTTGTTTAGCGATGTTTTAGAAATAAGATTCAGTAACTTTGATCTTTCTAAAGGAAAATTTGCCCATTTCTCATATGGATGTTCTGTAGCTAAAATTTGGATTGATGAAAGGATAATAATTATTTTAGCTTTTGAATTGGCAAGTGATGATTCCAGCCAATTCCATTGAGCTTTACCAAGAATAGTGGCTTCTGGATCTGTATTTGGTTTATAAGCATTATTTTTACCTTTAAGTCTTGATCTAAAATATCTAGTATCAAGCCCAATGATCTCAATTCCAATGCCATCTATTTTTCTATTTTTTTTAAAATAAACACCTTCTCTATTTCTTCTTGGATCAACATTAGGAATATTCCAAAAATCTAAAAACATTTTTTCAGCTTCTTTCTTTAAAGGATAATCTTTACCTCCATCATTCAAGCCAAAATCATGATCATCCCAAATTGCTAAAATTTCTTTTTTTTCAGTAAGCCATTTCGGCAATCTTCTTTTTTGAATTTCATAGGCTTTTACCATCTTAGAAAGACTACCGTCTGGCTGATCCCCGTATATGTTATCTCCTAAAAAAATAAAACCATCTATATCCTTTTCTTCAATAGCTGACCATATTGATTGTTCATGCCTCTGATCAAGACAAGAACCCAACCCATATGTAAATGCAAGTAGTTTGGTTGGAATAACTAAAATTAAACATATTAAGATAACCTGTATGCATAAATAATTTTTCATAATATTATTATGTCATCATTTAAAATATATGACCTAAATTGAAATTCTTTAAATTTGTATTTTGTTTTGCTTTTCTTATTAGCTGCAATAATGATTCACGAAAGTCAGAATTAAGTTTAAGCAATTTCATTAAACCTGAATATTCATCCAAGGAATCCTCATTTAAATGTAATTTACTCGAAGGCAGGACTCTAAATGCAGTTGAAAGGTTTATTCCAAAATTTATTGATAGCTATACACAGGTAAGCAATAGCACGGAGGAGATATTTTTCTTATTTCCTGTTAATGAAGATGAAATCGAAACTCAATATTTTGAAGTTCTTCTGAAACATGAAGAGGAGTTATCATTAGATAATTTTAAGATGACTCTTGCAGATCTCTCTTTTAATGAGGTAGCTAGCTGCTCCAGCTCAATAACTTCAGATAATTCTTTGTATCTTACTAAGGAAACAATTTATCACTCTCCTGTAGTTGTTGAGATTTTAGAATGCGAATATTTAGATGAATTTAATTACGCAACATTGAAATTAGTCATAGAGCAATTTGCTGATGCATTATCAAGAAATCAATCACCAGTAGATCTAATTTATTCAGAAAATGAGGATATTGATCGTTATTTTAAATGGACTAATATTTTTTCATCTCTGAAGACTCGGCGGGAATTTGTAGAATCTTGGAAGGAATTAGAGGTCAGTAAAGAGATTCAGTCACTGCTACTTGAACAAACGATCTGTCAGTCAACTGCTCTTTATCGCCGCTATAAGGTTTTATAAGTTAGAATTGTGACATCTCATCTGCAATCTTCTTAACACCGTTACTGACAGTCTCTACAAAAGCAAATGGAAACAGACCATGGATAATTCCAATTATTCCCAATACTATTAAAACAATAGAAACTTTAAAAACTCTAACAGCATGACTAATGTAATTGATCTTAGTTTTTTTAAGATGACGCAAATCAAATAACATGATTAATCTTAAACCATTTCATTAAAAATGTTTATGAAATATTAAAAGGGTATTTAATTTCTTTAAGATTAATATAAAGATAGTGTAATATACGGTTTCTTCAGAAAGCGGCATTAGTATAATGGCTAGTATATCTGCCTTCCAAGCAGATGGTCCGAGTTCGAATCTCGGATGCCGCACCACTATTAATTATTCTACTAATGCTAAAATGTAAGTTATGGATATAAGAAGTGTTTCATCCCCCATAGGTTTTTTTAATGCTATTTTTAGTGAAATAGGGCTTAAACAACTATCCTATCTAGGGCGAATGAAATCAAAGTATCCTATTGATCAAAATTTACAGAATAGTGTAGAGAATTTTTTTTCTAGCAAGGGTTTAGAATTCTTGCCAGCTATTGATCTCCAGGGCACTGATTTTCAATTAAAAGTTTGGAATGCGTTATGTGCAATACCTAGAGGAAGTACAGCATCCTATATGGCAATAGCAGAGCAAATTGGCTCTCCAAATGCGTCTAGAGCTGTTGGTACTGCTTGTAAACTCAACCCAATACCTTTATTTGTGCCCTGTCATAGAGTTATAAAGCAAGATAAATCCATTGGACAATTTGCTTTAGGCTCTAATAACAAGGAATATTTATTGAAAATGGAGGCTTTGTGATATGAATATTTATGAAACCATTATTCAAGACCTTAATAATGCATTTATTGTTGAGCATTTATATCTAGAAAATGAAAGTTTTATGCATAATGTTCCGCCTAATTCAGAATCTCATTTTAAGCTCGTGATTGTATCAAATGATTTCAACGCAATTTCGAAAGTAAAGAGGCATCAAAATATTTATTCAGTTTTATCTAAGACTATGAATAAAATTCACGCTTTATCGATACAAGCATTTACAATTGATGAATATAAAAAGAATCCAGTAATCTTGAAATCACCAGATTGCTCTAATAAATAGTTCTTAGCATGCAGAATTTTTTTAAGTTAATACTCTCAAAGCCATTGATTGTAATGGGGTTTGTTTTTGTAATCTTTTTATCCACCTCTTTTGGTCTACAAAATTTTAAATTAGATGCTTCATCTGATGCTCTTGTTATAGAAGGGGATGAGGCTTTTAAAATATATAGGGAAACAGGAGAGGTTTTTGGAAACGCAGATTTTCTAATTATTACATTCACCCCAAAATCTGATTTATTTTCTCACGAATCATTAGCTACAATCAGAAGTCTTGATCAAGCATTAAGAAAACTACCATCCGTTGAGTCTGTTTTAACTATTTTAGATGCGCCGATCTTTTTCCAGCCTAAAGTTCCGCTTGCTGATCTAATGGATAATTTAAAAACTTTAGAGACCAAAGATATAAACTTAGAAGCTGCTAAAGAAGAAATCATTAATAATCCAGTTTATTCAGAGTTAATTATTAGTCCGTCAGGGAATACTACGGCAATACAGGTCACCCTTAGTGAAAATGCTCAATACAGAGAACTGATTCAAGAAAGATATAATTTGCTTGAAATACAAGCGCCCACTACTGAAGAGAAAAAAGAGCTAAAAAGAATTAATTATCAAATTTCTCAAATTAATGATGAAGAATCAATTCAGCGAGCTGAACTAATCTTTGAAATAAGAGAACTTCTTTCTCAACATGCTGAAGCAGGGACGCTATTCTTAGGTGGTGCATCAATGATAGCCACAGATATGATGAGTTTTATTAAGTCAGATTTAAGTGTTTTTGGTGCAGGGGTAGCATTAGTGTTTTGTTTAATGTTGTACTTATTTTTTCAAAACTTTTGGTTTGTTGTTCTTCCTCTCAGCAATGCTTTGGTAACGACTGCTTTCACTGCGAGTGTTTTGGGTTTAATGGATTGGAAGATTAGTGTTATTTCTTCGAATTTTATTGCTTTACTTTTAATTCTGACTATCTCTTTGACAGTTCATGTTTTAGTTAGGTTTACTGAAGTTTCTAAAACTTCTGATTCAATAGATCGTTCTATATACATTACCTTAAATCAGATGGTTATGCCTTGTTTATTTGCTGCTTTAACTACAGCAATTGCTTTTCTCTCTTTAATGATGGGAGATATTAAACCTGTAATAGAATTTGGAAAGATGATGTCTGTTGGAATGATTTTTGCATTTATATTTACTTTTACTTTTTTACCCAGTGCAATGAAGTTGGTCATTAAAACTAGTAAAACTCATTCATTAAAATTTATAAATAAAATTCCTACAACATTAGGTTTTTTTACTATCAATAAAGGTAAGCAGGTTTCTATATTTTTTCTAATTATTGCTATTTCTATGATTTATGGGATCTCAAAACTCGAAGTTGAAAATAGATTCATTGACTATTTTTCACCTGAAACGGAGATATATCAAGGAATGTTATTACTTGATCAAGAATTAGGTGGAACCGCTACATTGGATATACTCATTAATGAACCTCCTGAGGAAATTTTTTCAGAATCAGATTTTAATGGCGATGATTTATTTGAAGATGATTTATTTGAAGATGACTCAAGTGATGCATCTGGTTATTGGTGGAACGTAACATCATTATCTAAGTTAGAAGACATTCATGATTATCTTGATGGGATTCCTGAAGTAGGAAAAGTCTTAAGCGTAGCAAGTGGTATTAAGTTGGCTAGAATTATTAACGATGATAAGAATTTAAATGATTTAGAGTTAGCTTTACTTCGCTCAGTATTACCTGAAGATATTAAACAGACTTTATTATATTCTTACATCAATCATGATGATTCAAAGGTACGGATTTCTGCAAGAGTCCTTGAATCAGCTAAAACATTAAATAGAAAAGACCTTCTAGATAAAATTAATTTTGATCTAATTCATACATTTGAGCTTGAGCCAGAACAATTTCAAGTTACCGGGTTGGCAGTTTTGTATAACAACATGTTGCAATCTTTATTCTCATCACAAATTAAATCATTAGGTTTAGTTTTTGGAGCTATTGGATTAATGCTTTTACTGCTATTTAGATCAATAAAAATTACTTTAATTGCTTTGGCTCCAAATCTCATAACTGCAGGTTCAGTCCTAGGGTTGTTAGGAATTCTAAGCATACCCTTAGATATTATGACCATCACTGTAGCTGCTATTAGTGTAGGAATGGCAGTAGATAACACCATTCACTATCTTTATAGGTATAAAACAGAAGTCTTAAATAAGGAGATCACAAATGAACAAAGAATTATTAACTCTCATGATTCAGTCGGAAGAGCTGTTTTTTACACAGCAATAACAATAGCGTCTGGGTTTTCTATTTTTGCTTTATCTAATTTTATGCCAACTGTATTGTTTGGGTTATTTACCGCCTTTGCTTTGTTGGTTTCTTTTTTTGCTTCGTTAACTTTGCTACCATTTCTGTTGAAGTTTTTTAATGCTTTTTCAGAACAGGAGTCATAAATGGCAGGACCTCTTAGTGGAATAAAATTGCTAGAATTTGCTGGTATTGGGCCAGGACCATTCTGTGGAATGATTTTGGCTGACATGGGAGCAGAGGTCATCAGAATAGATAGATCTTCTCAGCATGGAAAAGGCAACACAATTGATTTTCAGCACAGATCTAAACTATCTTTATCTGCAGATTTAAAAAATCCTCAAACTGTTAATGAGATAAAAAAATTATTAAAAAGTGTTGATGGATTAATAGAGGGCTTTAGGCCAGGTGTTATGGAGCGTCTTGGTTTGGGGCCTGATGAGTGCCTTAAAATTAATCCAAATTTAATCTATGGCAGGATGACAGGTTGGGGGCAAGATGGCCCATTAGCCAAAACAGCTGGCCATGATATCAACTATATTGCATTGACTGGCGCTCTTGAATTAATGGGTCGGAAAGGTGAAACTCCGCCACCTCCTTTAAACTTAGTGGGAGATTTTGGCGGTGGAGGCATGTTTCTAGCTTTAGGTATAGTTTCTGGGTTACTAAATATTAAACAAGGGGGCAAAGGCCAGGTTGTTGATGCAGCAATGGTGGATGGAGCTTCTGTACTAATGTCGATGTTTTATGCTTTTAAAGCATCTGGTTTTTGGTTAGAAGAAAGAGAATCAAATATGCTTGATGGCGGCGCACATTTTTATGATACCTATGAGTGTTCAGATAAAAAATTTTTAGCAATTGGATCAATTGAGCCTCAGTTTTATGAGGAGCTGCTAAATAAACTTGGAATATCAGATCAAAAATTTCAAGATCAACATAATCGTGATCAGTGGCCAGAACTTAAAACTATTATTAAAAATAAAATTAAAGAAAAAACTCGAGATGAATGGGCAGATATTTTTGATGGCTCTGATGCTTGCGTTGCACCGGTTTTGAATTTATCTGAGGCACCAGAACATCATCATATGAAAGCAAGAAATTCATTTGTTGAGATAGATGGAACAATTCAACCAGCACCTGCACCTAGATTTTCAAATACAAATACTGAGATTCAACATCCTTCAGTTAAAGCAGGAGAAAATAATGATGAGATCTGCGCTAAATATAATTTAGATAGGTCCTGTTTTAGCTAAAAAAGTTAACAGCATTATCATGCGTAGCTAATTTTAATTCTTCTATTCCAATTCCTATGAGTTCACAGATTTCATTAGCGATGTGGGGTAAGTATTTGGGCTCATTGATATTTTTTTTAGGCTTTTTAAGAAGATTTTTAGGAATAAGGTAAGGGGAATCAGTTTCTATCATCATTCTTTCAATGGGTATATTTTTTATTGATTGGCGAAGATTAATATTTCTTTTTGCATCACATATCCAACCTGTAAGCCCAATATATGCACCTAGCTCAAGATAATCATTTAATTCTTTCTGAGTTCCTGTAAAACAATGGACTACAAATTTTGGAAAACTATGTGAATTTTTTCTTATCATTTGAATAAAATCATCGTGACCGTCTCTTTGATGAAGATATAGAGGTACCTTAAGTTCTTTTGCGATCTCTATATGCATTTGAAAAGATTCTCTTTGTATTTCAGGGGGAGAAATATTCCTAAAATAATCTAATCCAGTTTCCCCAATAGCATTAGGTTTTATGGATCCAAGTTTATTTAGAAGGTCTTCATATTTCATTTCCACTATTTCATTTGCATGATGGGGGTGGACGCCAGCAGAGATAAAGTATTTTTCAGGTGATTTGCTTTGGATGTGTTTTATTTGATCTAAATCCTTTAAACTTCCGCACAGTAATACAAATTTCTTAACATCTTCAAGTTCAGCATTGGCAATAACCTCCTCTAAATTATCTTTAAAAGATTTATGGGTAAAATTACAAGCAATATCTACAAATCCAGCCATTTTTAATTTCTATCAATTACAATAATGATGTAATTATCTATCAATATGAACCAATTTGAACAATTTCAAACAGCAATAAATCTAACAAGGATTTCTGATGGTGTTTTTTCATTTACTCCTGATCCTAAATATTTTGTTGGTAATACTCCACATGGAGGGTATCTTTTAGCTTTGATGAATAAAGCTATTACCTCTGTAATACCTCATCCTAGTGCCATTAATGCCAATGTTTATTATTTAGATAGAACTGAACCTGAACCTGCTGAGCTTCATGTTGAGATTTTAAGGACCTCAAAAGGCTCCTCAATGGGCCAAGTGAAATTAATACAGAATAGTAAATTAACTTGTTTATATTCTTGTCTTTGCTCTGATTTTCAATATATGAAGGGTTACTCAGGTCTTAGTACGCCATTACCCAAAATCATGCATGCAGTTCCTGAGAAAGATTTTAAGGTTATGAATTATGAAAGTTTTAAAGCAGGCTCTACACCTTCATTTATTCAACAATTAGAAATGTTTGTTCATCCTGATCATGCTTGGTGGGATAGAGCAATTTCAACTGATGAAGCTGAAGCTAGATGCTCGGCTTATCTTGAATTGAAAGGGGGGATTGCTGACACATATGTTCTTTCTTACCTAGCAGATATCTTGCCGCCTGTTGTTCAAAATAAATATGGAGCATTGGGTTGGATTCCAACACTTGCATTAACTTGTAATATACGCCAATTACCTAAAACAAATAGATTATTTATCGATGGTTTGGCCAAAGATATTAGCAATGGATATTTTGAACAAGATTGTTATATATGGGATATGGATGGTAACTTAGTTGCTACTAGCCGACAGTTAGCAAAAATCTTAAAATCAGAAGAAAAAATTTCTTCATAATTAAAAAGGAAACCAAATGAAATTTACCGGTACAAAAAATTATGTGTCCACTGAAGACCTCAGCATGGCCGTAAACGCAACAATAGCATTGGAGAGACCTCTAATAATTAAAGGTGAGCCAGGCACTGGCAAGACTTTACTTGCTATTGAGGTAGCAGAATCGCTTGGCATGGAGTTAATTGAATGGCATATAAAATCTACAACTAAAGCCTCTCAAGGATTGTATGAATATGATGCTGTAACTAGATTAAGAGACTCTCAATTAGGAGACGAGAGAGTTAAGGATATAAAAAATTATATTAAAAAAGGCAAACTATGGGAGGCCTTTGAATCAGAAAAACAAATCGTTTTACTCATTGATGAAATAGATAAGGCAGACATAGAATTTCCTAATGACTTATTACAAGAGCTTGATCGAATGGAATTCTATTGTTATGAGACAGGTGAAACCATTAAAGCCAAACAAAGACCTATAATTATTATTACCTCTAACAATGAAAAAGAACTACCAGATGCTTTTTTAAGAAGATGTTTTTTTCATTACATACAATTTCCTGATCGTTCAACTATGGAGAGTATAGTAAAAGTTCATTATCCAAAAATTAAAAAAAATCTTGTAAAAGATGCATTAGATATATTTTTTGATATTAGGAAGGTTCCTGGAATGAAGAAAAAGCCTTCTACTTCAGAACTAATTGACTGGTTAAAATTGCTTATGTCTGACGAATTACCAGATGAAATTTTGAAGAATGCAGATACTTCAAAGGCTATTCCTCCTTTATATGGAGCGCTGTTAAAAAATGAGCAAGATGTTCAACTCCTTGAAAGACTTGCATTTATGTCTAGGAGAGATCAAGCAAAATAAATGTTAATCAATCTTTTTCATACCGTTCGCGCTTCAGGAGTGCCTTGTACTCTAAGAGAGCTGCTTGATTTATTAGGAGCGTTAGAAAAAAATCTTGCATTTGCTGATATGGAAGATTTTTATTTTCTATCAAGAACCACTCTTGTTAAAGATGAGAAAAATTATGACAAGTTTGATAAGGCATTTGAAATCTATTTTAAAGGCCTTGAAACTTTAGAAGATATATTTGAGGCATTAATACCAGATGATTGGTTGCGAAAAGCTTTTGAAAGAGAGTTAGATCCAGAGGAATTAAAAAAAATACAATCCCTTGGTGGCTTGGAAAAGTTACTTGAAGAATTTAAAAAAAGACTTGAAGAGCAAAAAGAAAGACACGAGGGCGGCAATAAATGGATTGGAACTAATGGCACTTCTCCTTTTGGTAATAATGGTCAAAATCCTGAAGGTGTAAGAGTGGGGGGTGAAGGAGGTCAAAAGAAAGCTGTTAAGGTTTGGGAACAAAGACAATTTCAAAATTTAGATGACTCAGTTGAAATA
>MDSZ01070081.1_pt1 | contig 13566 bp, 11 predicted proteins | sample 811201 | NCBI WGS metagenome assembly MDSZ01 (sample SAMN05326647, study PRJNA326480) | marine metagenome | isolation source: seawater | place: Indian Ocean: North | collected 2010
AAATTTTAAATCCCCCCAATGGTTAAGAAATTTAAAATTTAAAGAATATCCTTTTTGGAGAATTGATAAAGAAAGAAATTTACAAATTATTAAAAATGGAGGCTGGCATTTTTCTTACTTACAAACTCCAGAGAATATATCAGAAAAAATTAAATCTTTTGCTCATGGTGAATTTAATAAGTCAGAAATAGTTGATTTAAAAAATATTTATTCTAAAATTAAAAATGGACAAGATATATTTGATAGAGGTCACAATTTTAAAAAAGTTGAATTGGACTCATCCTTTCCAAGTTATATTATTAATAATAAAAAAAAATTTGAAAAATGGCTTATTTAAAAATGGTGCGCCCGGAAGGATTTGAACCCTCAACCTTCTGATCCGAAGTCAGACGCTCTATCCAGTTGAGCTACAAGCGCAAAAGCATGTATAATCTAAATTTAAATGACTAATAACACAATAAAATTATTAATTAAAAATGAAGATGTTGGTCTAAGGCTTGATAAAATACTTGCTAAAAAAATTAATCATCTTACTCGCTCAAATCTTAAGAAACTTATTGAAAATAATAGAGTCAAAATTAATGACTTAACTATCATCTCGCCTTCTAAAAAATTAAAAATTAATGATGTTATAATTATAAATCTTGAAAAAAAAACAAATTTAAAAATTAAGCCATCAAAATTGAAACTCAATATTATTTACGAAGATGAAGATATTGTTTTGGTTGATAAGCCTGCTGGAATGGTTGTTCACCCAGGAGCGGGTAATTTTGAAAATACATTAGTTAACGCGTTAGTTTATAAATATAAAAATAAATTGTCTTCGATCAATGGAAATCTCAGACCAGGAATTGTTCATAGAATAGACAAAGAGACAAGTGGAATATTGGTAGTTGCAAAAAATAATTTAGCACACTCAAATTTAGGAGAACAATTTAGTAACCACACAATTAAAAGAAAATATTTAGCATTAGTATGGGGAGTAATAAGACCATTAAATGGAAAAATTAAAACTTTAATTACTAGAAGCAAGAAAAATCGACAATTAATGACAGTAAGTGATTTAAGTGGAAAGTTAGCAGTAACAAATTATTTTACTAAAAAAATTTATAACATAGAAAATATTCCAAAAATAAGTCTTTTAGAATTTGAATTAGAAACAGGTCGAACTCACCAAATAAGAGTACATATGGCTTACAAAAAAAGTTTTATATTAGGTGATAAACAATATGGTAAAAAAAATATAAAATTTAAGAAAATTCATAAAGAATTCGAAAAAAAATTAAATCAACTAAATAGGCAAGCTCTTCATGCTGTAAGTTTAGGATTTGTACATCCTAAAACTAATAAATTTATAAATTTTGACTCAAAAATACCTATTGATTTTAAAAAAATATTAGATTTATTAAACAAATTAAGTAATTGAAATTTTCTAAATAGTATATAAATAATCCTAGAAATGAGTACGAAAACGGAAATATCTAATTTACCAATTCCTTCAGTAAGAGGGTTATCTCTTTATCTGGCACAAATCAAAAAATTTCCAATGCTTGATGCAGAAGAAGAGTACATGTTAGCAAAAAATTGGAAGGAGAGAGGTAATTTAAAAGCTGCGCATAAATTAGTAACGAGCCACCTTAGGTTGGTAGCTAAAATAGCTATGGGCTACAGAGGATATGGCCTTCCAGTTGGTGAATTAATTGCGGAGGGAAATATTGGATTAATGCAAGCCGTAAAAAAATTTGATCCTGATAAAGGTTTCAGATTAGCAACTTATGCAATGTGGTGGATCAAGGCTTCAATACAAGAGTATGTCTTAAGATCTTGGAGTCTGGTTAAAATGGGGACAACTACTGCACAAAAAAAACTTTTTTTCAATTTAAAGAAAATTAAAAGTCAAATAGCACCAAATCAAGAGGGAGATCTAAAAAAAGATCAAGTTGAAGAAATATCAAAAACTCTAAATGTAAAATCTGAAGAGGTAGTAAATATGAATCGAAGAATGATGTCTCAAGAAAAATCTCTTAACGATCCCCTGAAAGCTGGAGATTCTACTGAGTGGCAAGATTGGCTAGTTGATGAAAGCATGGATCAGGAACTTATAACAGCTCAAAAACAAGAAATGAATGATAAAAAAGATTTACTTTACGACTCAATAAAAATTCTCGACGAAAGAGAAAGAAAAATATTAGAAGCAAGAAGATTAATAGATAATCCAAAAACTTTGGAAGAGCTTAGCAAGAAGTATAAGATAAGTAGAGAACGAATTAGACAAATAGAAACAAAAGCATTCGAGAAATTACAAAAGGCGATGTTAAATTCAAGAAAGTCAAAAAATTTACTCCCTAAAAATTAATATAAATTAAAAGGGATTTTCAATTAAAATGGTGTCCTCTCTTTCAGGGCTAGTTGAAATACTAGATATTTTAGTCTCAACAAATTTCTCTAATTCTTTGATATAATTTTGAGCATTTTTTGGAAGTTTATTAAAATTTTTAATACCTTTAGTTGAGGATTTCCAACCATTGAACGATCTATATATTGGTTTCACTTTTAATTGGTCATCAACCGCTGCTGGAAGATAGTCAATTTTTTTACCATTAATTTCATAAGCTATACACATTTTGATTTCATCTAATTCATCTAAAACGTCAAGTTTAGTTAATGCAATCCCATTAATGCCAGAAATTTTAATTGTTTGTCGTACCAAAACTCCATCAAACCAACCACATCTTCTTTTTCTACTTGTCACAGTTCCAAACTCTTTACCTCTTGTACCAATAAGTTCACCTGTTTTATCTTTCAATTCAGTTGGGAATGGTCCCTCACCAACTCTTGTAGTATAGGCCTTAGTGATACCTAAAACATAATTTATTGAATTAGGTCCGCAGCCTGATCCTGTCGCAGCAGAGGATGCTACTGTATTTGAAGAAGTGACAAATGGATAAGTTCCATGATCAACGTCTAATAAAATACCCTGCGCACCTTCAAATAATATCTTTTTTTTTTGGGATTTGAACTCATCAATTTTTTTCCAAACAGGCTGAGAATATTTTAAAATTTTTGGAGCTATTTTTAATAAATCTTTCTTTAATTGAGTTTTTTGGAAAATTTTTTTATTAAGACCCTTTCTTATAGCATTGTGATGAGTGAGAACAGTTTCTAGTCTATTATCTAAATTTTTTTCGGAAATTAAATCCATCACTCTAATAGATCTTCTTCCTACCTTGTCTTCGTAAGCAGGTCCTATGCCTCTTCTTGTTGTGCCTATTTTTGCTTTTCCAGCGGCATCTTCTCTAATTTCATCCATTTCTTTGTGAAAAGGTAATATTAAATTCGCAGACTCAGACAATATCAAATTACTTTCATCTACTTTAATACCCTTGGACTGAATTTCCTCAATTTCATCCAATAAAGCCCAAGGATCAACAACAACACCATTGCCTATAATTGAAATTTTATTTTTTCTTACTATTCCAGAAGGTAAAAGCCTTAATTTATATGTTATACCTTCAATCACTAAAGTGTGACCAGCATTATGACCTCCTTGAAATCTTACAACTACATCAGCTTCACTTGATAGCCAGTCTACTATTTTTCCTTTTCCTTCATCTCCCCACTGCGAACCAACTACAACTACATTTTTCATTATTTAAATTTTTTTTTAATTAGTATTGAATTTAAATGGTTAATAGGACCATGTCCTTTTCCATAATTAGGATTAGTCCTAATAGCCTGGTTTACATATTTAATGCCCATCTCACAAGAATTCTTTAAAGGTTTTCCACATGATAAAAAAGTAGTTATAGCACTTGATAAAGTGCACCCAGTGCCATGAGTATTCTTTGTTAGAATTTTTCTATTTTTGTAAACGGAAATTTCATTTTTACTTAATAAAACATCCTCAATAAATTTTGAATTTGTATGACCACCTTTTAATAAAACATTTTTAGCACCTAAGCTAGTTAATACTTTAGCGGCTGAGATCATATCATCTAAATTCTTAATTTTTATTTTAGTAAGAACTTCAGCTTCAGGAATATTTGGAGTTATCAAATAAGTTTTATTTATCAATTTTTTCTTTAATGTATTTATCGCTGAGTGATTAATCAATCTAGTTCCACCTTTAGCTACCATAACTGGATCTAAAACAACTTTAGAAGTTTTAACTTTATTCAAAATTTTTGCAACAATATTTATTACTCTAGCAGAATGTAACATGCCAATTTTAACTCCTGATGGTTTAATATCTTTACAGGTATACAAAACTTGTTTCTTTATTTCATTAGGAGGTATTGGAACAACAGAAAAAACTCCTTTTGTATTTTGTGCAGTGACTGCAGTTATTGCTGTCATAGCATAGCCTCCTAGAGAAGTAACAGTTTTGATGTCAGCTTGAATTCCTGCACCTCCTGAGGAGTCTGAACCTGCAATAATTAGTATTTTAGATTTTGGTTTCAAATTATTTTATAGACCGTTTAATAATTTTTATACACTTTAAAATTAATTTTTTATCATAAGACTCACCCATGATCCGAATTTTTGGCTCTGTTCCAGATTTTCTTATTAAAAGTCTACCATTGGATCCCATGAGTTTATTAGCTTTTTTTATAGCTAGCTTACATTTATTTTGTCCAATTATATTTTTGTCTTTTACTTGAATATTTACTAAAATCTGTGGAAGAGGTTTAAAAACATTCATTAGATTGCTTGCACTTTTTCCTTTTCTTAGAGAAAATAAAACTTCTAAAGCTACCAACAGCCCGTCTCCTGTAGTTGCAAATTTTCCTAATATTATATGTCCAGATTGTTCTCCACCTAAATTAAAATTATATCTTTTCATTTTTTCTTTAACGTATCTATCACCAACCTTAGATCTAAAAAATTTAATTCTTTTTTTTCTTAAAAAATTTTCAAGACCATAGTTGGACATCTGTGTGCCGATTACTCCTCCTTTTAAAATATTTTTTGCCTTCCATCTGCTGGCTAGCATTGCGATTATCTGATCGCCGTCTATAATTTTACTCTTTTCATCACACATTATTACTCTATCTGCATCACCATCGAACGAGATGCCAATATGTGCTTTGCTTTTTTTTACTGCTAATTGAATTTTTGAGGGATAGGTTGACCCGCATTTTTCATTAATGTTGAGACCATTGGGCTTAACACCTAATGATATTACTTTTGCTCCAAGGTCCTTAAGTAATTTCGGAGCAGCTTTATAACAAGCTCCATTTGCACAATCTAAAACAATTCTTGTGCCTTTAAGATTAAAGTTTTTAGGAAAATTTTTTTTTAATATTTTTATGTATTTATCGTTTGCATCCTCTAATCTTTTAACTCTTCCTAATAATCTTGGGTTAGTAAGTTGTTTAATATTTTTGGCATCTATTAATTTTTCTATTTTTTTTTCAATTTTATCAGACAGTTTAAGACCATCAGGACCAAATAATTTTAAACCATTGTCATAGTAAGGATTGTGCGAAGCTGTAATCATTATTCCCATATTAGCTCTCATTGATTTTGTTAGCATTGCTAGACCATTGGTAGGTAAAGGGCCTAAAGTAAATACATGCATACCACCAGATACAAGACCAGAAACTAAAGCTGGCTCTAAAGTATATCCTGATAACCTTGTGTCTTTTGCGATAATTGCTATTTGTTTAAATTTTTTTTGATTTTTAAAATATGTCCCTGATGCTAAACCAAATTTAAAAAACTTTTCACCTGTGATATTTCCACTATTTACAGTCCCCCGTATCCCATCTGTACCGAAGTATTTATTTTTCATTAATTTGAATGTTTTGATAAAATTTTTTTAAACACTAAAATACCTTGTTTAATTTCTTTAACATTGTGCACCCTAAACATTTGTACCCCTTGTGATAGTAAAAAAAGTATTGACGCCAATGTACCTCCTATCCGTTCTTTGCTATCATATTTTCCCGATATTTGATTTATAAATCTTTTCCTGGAAGTTCCAATCAAAATGGGAAAACCAAGACTATGAAACAAAGAAATCTTAGAAATTAAAGTCAAATTATGTTTCAGATTTTTACCAAAGCCTATGCCAGGATCTATTACTATTTTATTATTATCTAACTTTTTTATTTTAAGCTCAAAAAAATCATATATGTCAAGCAGTACATTTTTATATTTAGGATTTTTTTGCATTGTATTAGGTGTGCCCTGCATGTGATGAATAACTTTTGGGATTTTGTATTTTTTTAGTTGCTTAAGAGAATTTTTATCAAAATCGAACCCTGACACATCATTAATAAGGTCTACTCCATATTTTAAAGATTTAATCATTATGTCAGCTTTTCTTGTATCTATCGAAAGACATGTTTTTTTATGTTTTCTTTTAAAATTTTTAATTACAAAAGAAATTCTTCTCCATTCCTCTTTAACTGGAACAGTTTTTGAGCCAGGCCTAGTTGACTCGCCACCAACATCAATAATGTTTGCTCCTGAACTAATCATTTTGTAGATGTGCTTGGTAGACTTAGATCTCGTATTAAATTTCCCTCCATCTGAAAAACTGTCTGGGGTTAGATTGAGAATTCCCATGACTGATGGTTTAGAAAAATTTATGTTTTTAAGAAAGTTTTTTCGTAGTGTGGTAATTTTTTTTATATCCTTTTGTATTTTTTTTCTTAATAAGGGGCTTTGTGAGCTGATTTTTTTTATACTAATTATTTTCGAAGAGACCTTTTTTCTTTCTCTTTTAATAAGCTCAATTTGATCAAAAGCTATATGTTTATTTCCACATAGTGGAAATGCATTATTTTTCTTAATTAACAATTGTGCTTGTTTTCCATAATAAAAATTACACGCTCTTGTGTAATATTTATTCATGTTTAGATTTTTTAAACTGCAGGTTTGGGTTTAAGACCTAAAGAATCTAGAGCTGATGACTCTTCATTGTCGTCCTCATTATCATCTTTAAATGATCTAGTTGGCTTAATATCTTTTAGTATCAAATCTCTTATTTCATCACCTGAAAGTGTTTCATAAACTAATAGTGCTTTAGCCAGTTTGTGTAAGTCATCTATTTTGTCTGTTAAAACTTGCTTTGCTCTTTCGTATCCTTTGTCTACAATTTTTTTAACTTCTTCGTCAACTTTTTTTGCAGTCTCTTCTGACATATTTTGCTGTTTTGTTACAGATCTTCCTAAAAATACCTCTTCCTCATTTTCACCGTAAGCAATTGTACCTAGTTCCTTGCTCATACCATATTTTGTAACCATGTTTTTTGCCATTTTTGTAACCATATCAATATCAGAAGATGCTCCAGAAGTGACTTTGTCATGGCCAAAAATTATTTCCTCAGCAATCCTACCGCCCATTGCGACTGCAATATCAGAATGCATCTTCTCTCTTGTAACTGATAATTGATCTCTTTCGGGTAATCTCATCACCATACCTAAAGCTCTACCTCTTGGAATTATTGTTGCTTTATGTATTGGGTCAGATGCTTTCTCATTAAGTGCTACAATTGCATGTCCTCCTTCGTGATAAGCTGTAAGTTTTTTTTCATCTTCGCTCATAACCATTGATCTTCTCTCAGCTCCCATCATCACTTTATCTTTAGCCTCTTCTACGTCGGACATTGTTACAACTCTTTTATTCTTACGTGCAGCAAGTAAAGCTGACTCGTTTATTAAATTTGCTAAATCTGCTCCTGAAAATCCTGGTGTACCTCTTGCTATTGTTCTTAGCTTTACATCTGGACCTGTGCTTATTTTTTTTACGTGTACTTTTAAAATTGCCTCTCTTCCAACAATATCGGGATTTGGAACTACAACTTGTCTATCAAATCTTCCTGGTCTTAATAAAGCTGGATCTAAAACGTCAGGTCTGTTAGTTGCGGCTATTAAAATTATTCCTTCGTTTGTATCGAAACCGTCCATTTCTACTAAGAGCTGGTTAAGGGTTTGTTCTCTTTCATCATTTCCTCCACCCAGTCCTGCACCTCTACTTCTTCCTACTGCATCAATCTCATCAATAAAAATTATACATGGTGCATGTTTTTTTCCTTGCTCAAACATGTCTCTAACTCTAGAAGCTCCAACACCTACAAACATTTCTACAAAGTCAGATCCTGAAATTGAGAAAAATGGTACGTTAGCTTCACCGGCTATCGCTCTCGCTAATAAAGTTTTACCTGTTCCTGGTGGACCAATAAGAAGAGCTCCCTTAGGAATTTTACCCCCGAGTCTACTAAATTTTTTTGGATCCTTTAAGAACTCAACAATTTCTTCAACTTCTTGTTTTGCTTCCTCAACTCCAGCAACATCATTAAATGTTACTTTGCCTTGAGCTTCAGTTAACAACTTTGCTTTAGATCTTCCGAATCCCATTGCGCCACCTTTCCCGCCTTGCATTTGACGCATGAAAAATACCCAAACACCAATAAGTAACAACATTGGGAACCAAGATAAAAGTATTCCTAAAAGTGAAGGCATTTTTTCTTCTACAGGAGAAGCAACAATGCTTACGCCTTTCTCTGAAAGTTTCTCTACTAAATTTGGATAATTTGGAGAATAAGTTTTGAAATTTGATCCATCAGATAAAACGCCTTTTATATTATTTCCCTGAATTTCAACATTTACGACTCTTCCTGAATCTACATCAGCTAAAAATTTTGAAAATGGAATTTTATTATTAGAGTCTGCAATTCTGCTGTTAGGATCTTGAAACATGTTAAATAAGCCCACGGAAAGCAAAATTATAATTGCCCACATTGCTAAGTTTCTTAAGTTCATATATCTATAAATAAGTACTAAATTTAAAAAGACAAGTATTAATTAAACAGATTTTCATTGTAAATGAGGTAAATTTGTCCATTTATGTGCTTATTTATCTTTATTATATTACTAAATAATTAAATTTCTTTTGTAAGCGTCAAATAATCACCGGATTTTTTAATAATACAGCCGCCTAAAGTCAGTTTATTTATTTTTTTTAACTCAATTTTTTTGATTAAATTCATTATCTTTTTGGAACGTGGCGGGTAATAAGAGTTTGAAAAGTTCTTAATGACATGTCCTAAAACTTTTAATTTTATTTCGTTAGGCTCCAAGATTAGTTCTCTAAGATTTATGATAGTTTTTTTCTTTTCTCTTTTTACGCAATTACTCAAAACTCTTTCTATGTGTAGGTTAATTGTTTCTTTGGTAGAGGCTAAATTATTTATAGACTTTATAATTTGTTCGTGCTTGATACCACTTTTTTCAAAACGAGATTTTAGGTTACGAATTTTAGTTCTAAGGTATTTTTGATCTTTATTGCTTGGATCTTCAAAAGATTTACCAAATACTTTTTTAGATAAATATATTAATTCAGTTTTTTTTAAGTCTAATAAAGGTCTTAATAAAGTAATTTTGTTTTCCAATTTCGAAATTTTGCTCATTGAAGAAAGGCCTTGTACTCCACTACCTCTGGACAGTCTTATTAAAAATGTTTCAATTTGATCATCGCTGTGGTGACCTGTTAAGATGTTTCTTATTTTCTTTTTTTTACAAAATTCTATTAATAATTTATATCTTTCCTTTCTTGCTATAGATTGAATATTGCTTTTTATTTCTGTTTTCATCTTAATTAAGTTTAATGATATTTTTTGTTTTTTAAGTAGTTTTTTAACTAAAAAAGCTTCTTTAGAAGATTCTTTTCTTAATCCATGATCAATTAGAGCAAAGAAAGCTCTAGATTTTTTTTCATTTTGGTAAATTTTACTTAATGCCGCTAAGGCTAAACTGTCTGGACCACCTGAAACAGCAACTAGAAAGGCTTTATCTTTTATTGTCTTTAATAAATTATTTTTAAAAATTGAGTAAATGTTTAAAGTTTTAATGTCACTTAAAATATTGCCTTTACGACTTAGCACATTTAAATTTCTTTTGCTCATATTGAGCTTTTTGTAGCACAGACTTGCTTGCTTTTGGATATTGTTTTTTGATTCCAGTAATCATTGAACAACCTTGATCTTTCTCACCAAGTTGAACCATAGTTATACCAAGTTTTAAAAGATTGTCTGGTGCTTTTTTACTTTTTGGATAGTTTTGATAACCATCTAAATAAGCAGTGGCTGCATCAGAATAAAGTTGTCTAATTCTAAAAGTTTCTCCATACCAATATTGTGCACTTCCAGCTAGTTCATGATCTTTATTTTTATCAATAAATTCTTTGAGAGCATATTCTGCGGTTTCATAATCACCAACTTTCATAAAGCTAACTGCAAACTCGTATTGTTCTTCTGCTGGTTTATTAGGAAGTAATGATTCCTGTTGCTCAGGCTCTGAAGTTATTACTGTTCCAGCTGACTCTATTGATTGTGTTTCTTGTGCTTTTGGTAAATTTGTACTCTCATAACCTGGTGCAGCTCCAAAATCTTGTGGTTTGTCTGTACCTGGTAGTTTCTTTTTTTTAATTTTTTTCTGTTTTTTATTTAAGTTTGCAATGTTTTCTCCTGACTCTAAATCGCTAAATCTGAGTTGTGTATCTGATTGAATTTTTGTTACTCTACTAGAAAGTTTGTCCAACTTAAAATTGACTTCTTCAAATCTGTTAGTTAATTCTCTGAATTGAGTTTCAATTTCGTTTAACTTTAATAAGTGTTTTGTCAAAATATCTTCATTTAAATTATTTGAGGAAACTTTAGATGTTATATCAGAACTTTTATAAACAGCTTTTTCTAAAGTTTTTAAGTCTTGAGAAATTAGGTCAATTTGATCAACAATATTTTTTAATTTTTCCTCAGATGCATGTAATACGTTGAGGCTGATAAATCCTGTAGCTAAAATTAAAATTAAAGTTTTTTTAAAAATTAAATTTAAACTTTTCATATTGATTCGAGTTCTAATTATACATGATGGCAAAAAAAAGACCCCCCAGATTTACTGAGGGGTCAAAATTCTTAGTAATTATAATATTAATTTACTTTGACTGTTACCGATCTTCTATTTTGAGACCATGCAAGAGGTGTTGATGCTGTATTAACAGGTTTTTCTTTTCCATAACTAATTGTAGAAATCCTTTTTCCTGAGATACCATAAGTCATCAAATAATCCTTTGCAGCGTTAGCTCTTCTTTCCCCAAGTGCTAAGTTGTACTCTCTTGTACCTCTTTCATCTGCGTGACCTTCAATTGTAACATTTAATTTTTTATTCTTTCTTAAAAATTTTGCTTGTTTTCTTAAAGTCTCTCTTGCAGCCGTAGTTAAAGTTGATTTGTTAGTTGCAAAAAACACTCTGTCTGGAACACCTGAAGCAAGATATTCAACTGTATCTTTTCCTGTGTAAACGTCTCCTGACATTTTGCCTGACTTTTTCCCAGCAGCACAAGCGCTTAACGCTAATGTAGCGAAGATAACGATCAGTATTGTTTTTAAATTTTTATTTAATATCATAATTTCCCCTTAAGGTTTAAAGTTGTCGCACTAAAACAAATTCTATAAGATTATTCAAGTTAAAATTACACATATTTTTCCGTCACTTTGAAAGCAATGAAGACCAAGATGGGTCTGAAGCATCGGTTTCTGTCTTTAATTTCCTCTCATTATAACCAGTTATATCAATAGACCATAATTTAGCAGAATGCCCTTTTCCTTTATTATCTGATTTAGTCTCCCTATAAAATATCAAAACTCTTCCGTTTGGCGACCATGAAGGTGCTTCTTGATAATAATTTTCGGTTAGCAGTCTCTCGCCTGTTCCATCTGATCTCATTACTCCAATATAGAACCTTCCTTTTCTAACTTTTGTAAAAGCAATCAAGTCTCCTCTGGGTGACCACACAGGGGTCCCATATAGGCCTTTGCCGAATGTAATTCTCTTAACATTGCTTCCATCACTTTTCATAGTATATATTTGCTGAAGGCCGCTTCTGTCAGAGTTAAAACAAATATATTTTCCGTCTGGTGAGTATGAGGGAGACGTATCAATAGAAGTATCCTCTGTTATTCTTTCTACAACTCTTGTTTCTAAGTCCATAGTATAGATATCAGAATTACCATCTTTTGCGAAACTCATTATAATTTTCTTTCCGTCAGGAGAAAATCTTGGAGCAAAAGTCATTCCAGGAAAATTACCAACCACTTCTTGAACACCAGTTTCGATATCCAACAAGTATACTCTAGGTAAATTTCTAAAATAAGAAAGATAAGTTACTAATTGATTGTTAGGATTGAATCTTGGTGTTAAAACAAGTTCATTACCTAAAGTTAAATATTTTGTATTAGCTCCATCTTGATCCATTATAGCTAGTTTTTTAACTCTATCATTTTTTGGTCCTTTTTCAGAAACATAAATTATTCTAGTGTCAAAATATCCTTCTTCACCTGTAAGTCTTTCATAAATTTTGTCCGATATAATGTGAGCTACTCTTCTCCAGTTAGAGGGAGTTGTAGTAAATGCCAATGCTATCATTTCTTTTGACGCAGTTAAGTCCCAAAGCCTAAATTCAACTTTTAACTTTTCATCTTTAATTAAAAGCTTTCCTGTGACTAATGCTTGAGCTTTGATAAGTCTCCAGTCCTCAAATCTAGGTTTTAAGTGTGCAATATCTGGTTTTTGCACAAATGCATCTTTTTTTAAAGGATTGAAAAGACCGGTAGATTTAAAGTTTTTTTCTACAATCTCAGAGATTTTATCCCCTAAGTCTTTAATTTTTATATTAGAATTAGTCTTTGAATTTGGGTCAACATGAAGTGGTGAAACGGCAATTGGTAGAGGATCTAGATTACCTCGCGTAATATCAACTTCAATTAAACTAAATGCTTCTTTTTGGTAAGTAAAAAAAATTAAAAATAAAAAAATAAATCTTAACATAACTAACCTCTTAGCATTTCAGTTGGATCAAAATTTAGTTGCATTTCCTTCCACTTTTCGTAACCTGTTGGAGGAACTTTAAGAGGTTGGCATATTCTTACCGCTCTAAGAGCGCTTTCAGCAAGTATTTTATAAAATTTTTGACCTGGAGTGTTCATCCTTTCATGGTCTAATATTTCAGATTTCATGATGGTTCCGTCTTTTTTTAATTTTAATTTGATTCTAACCAACAAATTTTCATCATAAGGTAAACCTAAAGGCACACTCCAACAACCAAAAATTTGTGCACGTAAAGCATCCTCTTGCGATAAGGTAAGACCAGTTGCGAAAGAATTTTTTACACTGCTTTGTGTTACTTTACTTGATTGTTTTTCAGTAAGAGCTTGTTCTTCTTTTGCTTTGTCAATTAGGGCAGCAATTTCATTTGTGTCAATTATTTCTTTTTTTTCAAATTCTGATGATTGTCTGATCTCAGGCTTTACCTCTTCTGGATTTTGTTTTTTTTCTGTAAGTTTTTTCTTTTCTTTTTTATCATCTGGTAATGGAATTCTATCAGGTTTTTCCTTCTCTTTTTTTGAGGGAGGCGCTTGTTCAGATACAACTCTTTTTTCTTCCTCTTTTACCTTTTCAATAACTTTTCTGGCTTTAGGAGCAAAAGGAATACTAGTTTTATCAGTTATTTCTATTAACTCAACAGAGACAATTGGTGGTAAATCTATAGGCTGTCTAAGCA
>MDSZ01116937.1_pt1 | contig 13566 bp, 9 predicted proteins | sample 811201 | NCBI WGS metagenome assembly MDSZ01 (sample SAMN05326647, study PRJNA326480) | marine metagenome | isolation source: seawater | place: Indian Ocean: North | collected 2010
AAAATAAAAATTTATTCTATTTCTCTACATTACTATTTTTATTTTTCTTGATTATTTTAGTTAATTTAGACTTAAATAAATTTACAGATAGATATTATTTAAATTTATTGGAGTTTTTTGACACAAATTCAATTAATTCAAATAAAAACCTAACTTTATGGTCAGTAATTACTAGTATCAAGGTAAACATTTTTACAACATTAAATTATCCACTTGGAGTTGGATTAGGCAATTTTAAATTAGCTTATTATGATGTATTAAGCAATTTTATTTATGATTATCACTTTTTTTATGGACCAGTTCAAAATGTATATGCAGAGGATTCAATCTTTTGGTATGCCAAAACTGTTGGTTTTAACGATCATGGTCATTCTCTATTGTTCAGAATAGTTTCTGAATTAGGCTTAATTTCCTTAATATTTTTGGCTCTATTATTATTTTTTGTATTTGGACTCTTTAGTTTGGATAAAAAATTGTTCGCAATATATTTATGTGTCTTAATTTTTTTATTGGGAAAATTTTTTAAAGTATCGTCTTACTTTTTATATGGTACTCCTATTTTTTTTGCATTATTTATCTATTTGAACTTTAAGTTAATTACAAAAATGAAAATTAACAAAAATTACTTATACATACCTTTGGTTTTTTTAGTAGCCTTTTCAATTTCGATTTTTACTACGAAGAGAATAATCAACGAAAGAAGTTATAATATAAAATTATATACTAACCATTCCTCTGCTGAATATTTGTTTTCAGTTGATAAATTAATTCAAATGAATTTCAAAGATTTTGACAAACCAAGTTTCATAGATATTAACTATAAGGATCGAAAGGCCATTCTAGATCTAAAATATATAATTGATAAAAAAATAAAAAAACAAACAATCAAAAAATTTTTGATAGACGAATTCGACAAATTTTCAATAAGAAGAGATAAAAATATTTTACCTTACCAAAAAAATTCAGAAAAATTTTACAGAGCGGAATTATATAATTCCTCAAATCCATTTTGGTCAGATTTAGACCCATCGTTTTTTATTAGAGAAGATTTTTCTTTTAAAGAGGATCTATTATCTATTGAAGAACTGGAAAGATATAAAAATAAATTTAAATTGAAAGCTGGTATAAATGACTTAACTTTTTTAGATAATTTAAATAATAAATTTTATGGAGATCAACCTGCAATACAAAAGGGAAATTATAAAGCAAAAAAGTATAAGTTGATTGAAAATTTGTTGAAATCACAAAAATTATTTCATTTACAAAATAGACACCCATCAGCAATACTATCAATACTTATAAATTATTATAGCAACCCAAATTTTAAAACTAGGTACTACGAAACTGAGGAACAACCTGTGATGTATCAAATTATTATAAATGAAAATGAATTTCCACTTAGTTTTAATTTTGTGCTGGTATCAGTATTATTTTCAATTTTGTCGTGTATAATTTTTTTCAAACTTAAAAAATAATTACGAAATGAGCATTATTTTAGGTATAAATTGTTTTCATGCAGATTCATCAGCCTGTATATTTGTTAATAATCAGTTAGTTGCAGCTGTAGAGGAAGAAAGACTAAATAGAATAAAACATTTTGCAGGATTACCAGTTCAATCAATAGAATATTGTTTAAGTAAATTGAATTGTGACAAAAGTTTAGTACAAAATATCGCTATAAACAGTAATCCGATTTCAAATTTTGGAAGCAAAGTTTCATATTCACTTAAAAACCCCTTTACATTACAAAATAAATTAAAAAATTTTTTCAATCGACAAAGTCTTAAACTAAACATTGGTGAAAAATTAAAAAAAAATTTTGGATTAACAAATTTTAAATTTCATAGGGTAGATCATCATTTGTCTCATATTGCTTCGTCTTATTATGCGTGCGAGTTTGAAGAATGTTTAGCTGTATCAATTGATGGTTTTGGCGATTTTGCTAGTATAAATATTGCAAAAATTGACAATGGTATTATTAAAGTTTTAGATAAGGTAGTCTTTCCTAATTCTTTAGGTGTTTTTTATGAAGGTATAACCCAATATCTTGGTTTTCCTAATTATGGTGATGAATATAAAATGATGGGCCTAGCTGCATTTGGTAAACCTAAAAGATATGAGGAACTAAAAAAAATACTATTTCGAAATACGCATGACATTACTAAAATGAATTTAAAATTCTTTAATCACCAAACTAATAGTTTTGTATAAAATTTTGTAGGTACACCAAAACAAAGCGAACTATTGAATGACAACTTTGATAAAAATTTTAATTTAAAAAGAAAAAAGGACGAAGCTATTCATCAAGATCATAAGGATTTAGCTGCATCAGCTCAGAAATTATTCGAAGAAATTGTTTTTGATATACTTAAAAAATACCAAAAAATCAGCAAAAATCTAATTTTGTCTGGTGGATGTGCAATGAACTCGGTAGCTAATGGAAAATTAGTAAAACAAGATCTATTCCAAAATATTTTTATACCCTATGCACCAGGTGATGGTGGTGGTTCAATTGGTGCGGCAGCTCAAGTTTCATTTAAGTTAAATAAATCAAAACCCAAATTTGTTGAAAATCCATATTTGGGACCATCTTTTAACGATGATGAAATAAAAGAGGCTATAAAAAATAATATTAATGAAAATGAAAAATTTAATATAATTAAGAATGAAAATGAAGAGAGCATGGTTAAAAATTTATCAAAACTTTTAAGTGAGGGAAAAGTGGTCGGTTATTTTCAAGACAATATGGAATTTGGTTCAAGAGCTCTTGGAAACAGATCTATTTTGTGCGACCCAAGAATTGAAAAAATTGATGAATATTTAAATTTAAAAATAAAGAGACGAGAAAGTTTTAGACCATTCGCCCCTTCAATAATTGAGTCTGAAGTTGAAAATTGGTTTGAACAAAAACATAGCTCTCCGTACATGTCTTTTGTATTGGATGTTAAAGAAACAAAAAGAACAACAATCCCTGCTGTTACTCATTTCAACGGTACTGGAAGACTTCAAACAGTTTCAGAGAAACTTAATAAAAAATATTATGATCTTATAAAAGAGTTTTATAAAATAACAAATGTACCAATTTTATTGAATACGTCTTTTAATGAAAATGAGCCAATAGTTTGTAGCCCCAATGATGCTTTAAAATGTTTCTTAAGAACCAATATGGATGTTTTATGTTTACAAAATTTTATTATTGTAAGAAAAACCTGAAAGAAATTTAATTATAGTTAAAAAATATAATAAAACTAATACCAACAATAAGAAAATATTTATATTAGCAAAAATGTAAAAAATATATGGTATTAAAGATATCACAAAGTACTGTATGAAAATTCCCTTTTTTAATTTTCTCAGTAAAAGGTGATGTAAGTGGTTTTGATCTCCCTGAAAAGGGCTTTTATTATTAGCCAATCTTAGAAAAAATAATCTCATCATATCTAAACCTGGAATCAAAAATAAAACAACAATTTCCTCAGAAAAAAAAATTTTATATTCGTTTCCATGAGACGAAAGAAATAAATATGCTATTATAAAAGAGACTAATAAAGATCCAGAATTACCCATAAAAATTTCATTTCTTAAATTATAAATTAAACATATTAAAAGTGTTATAATTAAAATAAGAGATATGCTTGGGTATAAACTTGATTTAGATGTAAAAATAGATATCCAAAAAATTGATAGTAAAATTAAATTTCCATTAACTCCATCTAGAAAGTTAATTGCATTATACAAAAGAAAAATACAAAAAATTGTAATAAGATAAGATAAAAAATAGTTATTTACTAAAATTACAGAGTTTGGATTATTAATATATATTTTTGATATTGTTAAGCTTGGATCAATTATTAGTAAAAATAAACTGTTTGATATAATTAATATTATTCTTATGTTAATATTTAACTTTTGTTTGTCATCAAACAAGCCAATTAGATAAGATACTGAAAAAAATAAAATTAATAGTAAATATTTGGATAAATTGTTGGGATCAGTAATTATATTTACTACAAAAAAAAGAATTAATGAAGAAATCAGTACTGTACCACCTATGGCTGGAACAGGTTTTATGTGAAGCTTTCTCGTAGAGTTTGGATTATCATATATTCCTAATATCTCAGCTATCCTGTTCTTATAAAATATAATTAAAAATGAAGATATAATTGATATTGCTATACCAAAATAGACCATAAAAGTTGCTTAAACTAATAAATTTTAATATGCAATCAAAATTATGAAATTTGATCTTATGCTAGTTTTTATAATACCTGTTAAAAATGAGGAACAAAATATATCTAAATTAATAAAAAAAATTTTTCTCATTAATAATTTTAAAAAAGTGTCGGTCATTTTTATAGATGATAAGAGTACAGATCTTACTGTGGACATAATAAAAAGAGAAATAAATTATAATAAAAACATTCATTTATTGGAGAGAAATCCTCGAAAGTTTTTTAATCAAAGAGGATCTGCCTTAATGGATGGAATTAAATTTTCTGAGGCTAATAATTTAATTTTTGATTATTATGTGGAATTAGACGGCGATCTTTCCCATGATCCCGAGGAAGTTTCAGTAGGTATTAATAAATTATTAGAGAATCAAGCGGATGTGAGTATTGGTTCTAAATATTTACAAAAATCAAAGATAATTAATAGGAGTAAAATCAGAAACTATTTAAGTTATATTTGTAAAATCTTATTTAATTTATTTTTTTCTTTTGAAATTAGTGATTTCACTAATGGATTTAGAATTTATTCGAGGCAAGTTGCACTTCAGACCTTAAAAAATAATTTTATTGAGGAAGGTCCTCTTTTTTTAGTCGAAAGCTTACTATTTTGGAAAAAAGAAAACTTCAAAATAGTTGAATTTCCAAGCTCATATTACGGTAGAGCAGAGGGTGATTCAAAATTAAATTTTTTCGACTTTGTTAATTATCTTTATAATATGATTATATTAATTCTAAAATCAAAAAAATAAGTGTCATTAAGAAACCAAATAATAAAAAGTTATTTTATTTTCTATTTATTTTCAGTTTACTACTCTTTCCAAAGTAGTTTAAAATTATATAAAAACTTAATAAAGATTTTGCTAAATTTTAAATCTGAGAGATATTCTCATATCTCAAATAAAAGTTGGGATTTGCAATATTGGTACAGAAGAGTTTTTTATATTAGGAAGAATTTTAATAAAAATGATGAATATGAAAAAAAATTTTTTGAGGAAGAAGTAAATAAGCTAAATTACTTCAATACAGCTTTAGGACTTTATACTAATTTTAACCTGTTTTTTTTAACCATTGGATTTATTTTAATAATTTTTCAATTAGTTTTTTTTTCTTATTTATTTAACAATTTGTATCTAGGATTAGTGGTAGTTTTTTTGTTTTTATTTAATCATAGTATAATTGATCAATTTAAGTGTCAAAATTACAACTTATTATATTATATCTTCTTACCCTGTTCTCTTTTTTTTGTAGAACAAGACTTATATTTTTTTAGTAGTTTTTTGATTTCAGCTATCCCAGGTTTTGTAGGAATATCATCTTTATTCGTTTCATTTGTATTTCATTTAATTTTTTTTTTAGCAACTAAATTTGACGTTAATTATCTTTTGGGCTTTTTGGGATACATATTTGTCTTACCATTTTTTTTAAAAAAAATATTTAACGAACAAAATTTAAAATTTTTATTTGTTTTTTGGCTACAAAATAAAAAAGATAAAATTAATTATGAAAGAAAAAGATTTAATCTAGCATCATTACTTGTTTTTTTTTCTTATCTTCCTTTTATTTTAAGCGTTTCTTCAAAGGAAGTTTTTTATATTATTTTGCCAGTATGTTTATTAATACTTATACAACTTTTTTTAGTAAGATTATTTGACGAGCAATTAATAGATTTAATTTTTCTAATTTCATCCTCATTTGTAATCATATCTTTAGAATTTGATATGATAATTTTTTTAAGTTATTTAATAGGAATTTTTAAACCCAGTTATGACCTATTTAATCACAGTGAGAAAAAATTCAATTTTTATCATGATGACATTGAATATGTAAATACAGAAAAAATTTTAGTATCTTTTGAAAAAATTCTTAGTGGTATCTCAAAAGAGAGAATATTATTTTTCAATTATCATCCAGAAAGGAATTATTACTCGCATTTCGGAAATCAAAAAAGGTGGATATCATTATTTCAATATATAAATGCAAAGAATCGAATTGAAATTATGCCGACCTGGGATCATGTGTTTGCAATGAAAAGTTCGTCAGTCAAAGAAAATTATAATTCACTTTGGGCTTCAAATTTTGAGGAATTTATTGCGTCTTCTAATTTTAATGATACCAAATATTTGCTTATACAAGAAAATAGTTTAAATGAGTCGAAAATAATAAATAAACTCAGACAACAATTTAAATTGGTTGGAACAGTAGATATTAAAAAATTTAACTTGAACGAAGAAATTTCAAAAGGAAATTTTTATTTGTTTGATAAATCAAAAACAAAATGAAAATATCGGTTATTGGACTAGGAAAATTAGGCACATCAACAGCTTTTTTTTTAAGGAGCAAAGGATTGCATGTATCAGGTTATGATATTAATAAAGAAACTTGTAAACTTTTGGAAAAAAATAAAATATCTTTCTATGAAAAAAGTTTAGAAAAGTTACTTAAAAGATATAAAATTAAGGTACAATTTGATTTAAAAAAACTTATTCAGAATTCAGACACAAGTTATATTATTGTTCCTACGCCATCAAAAAAAGATGGGAGTTTTTCTTATAAATATGTAAAAGATGTTTTAAATTCAACTTTTCAAATTGTTAAAAATAAAAAGAAAATTCATAATATTATTTTAACAAGCACTGTCTCTCCTAAAACATGTGAAAGTTTAATTAGTTATTTTGAGAAAAAATATAATATCAGAGATGGCAAACATTTTAGATTTTTCTATAACCCTTATTTTATAGCTTTAGGTGATATAGTCGACAATTTAGATAATCCAGATTTCTTATTAGTAGGCTGTAAGAGTAAAAATAAATTATTTTATAGAAAACTCTTCAAAAAAATTTACTTCAAAAAAAAAATTCCTATTAAGTTCTTAAATATAACTGAGGCTGAAATAACAAAAATTTCAATAAACTGTTATATAACTATGAAAATATCATATACTAATACTATATCTTCTATTGCAGACAACATTAAATCAACAAAAATAAATACTGCAAAAATTCTTGACGTAATTGGATCTGATAAAAGAATAAATAAACAATATTTAAAATTAGGTACTATGTTTTCAGGTCCATGTTTTCCAAGGGATAATTTGGCTATGACAAATTTCATGTCAAAATTGAATTCCAACTCAGACATATTTAGATCTTCAAATGTAATAAATAATTATCAGTCTGACAGATATCTGAAACTGCTCAGTAAATATTCAAAAAACAAAAAAATTGGATTTTTGGGCCTTACCTATAAATCAGGTACAGACCTATTTACAGATTCTCCTGCTTTCTATTTATATCAAAGATTTAAATCAAAATTTAAAGTATTTCATGGTTATGACCCTTTTTTTAAGGATGAGATAATCGAACAAATAAACAACAAGTATAAAAAATTATTTGTTCAAAAAAACTATAAAAAATTTGTTTCAAGTTGTGATATTATTATTCTTTGTTATCAAGATCAAAAATTTAAAAAACTAAAAAATGAAAAAAATAAAATTATAGTTGATCCATGGAATTACTTAAAATCAGTATCAAAATCAAAATATATCAATATAGGTATTAGTTAAAAATGAAAAAAAAAATTGCTCTTATTACTGGTATTACAGGGCAAGATGGATCTTATTTAGCTGAATTATTATTATCAAAAAATTACATAGTTCATGGAATTAAACGAAGAACATCTATTATTAGAACTGATAGAGTTGATCATCTTTACAACCAAAAAAATTTTTTTTTACATCACGGAGATATGAATGATTTTTCCTCAATATCAAAAATTATTAACAATATAAATCCAGATGAAATTTATAATTTAGCAGCTCAATCTCATGTTCAAGTATCATTTGAACAACCTGAATATACATCAAGTGTTAATGCAATGGGTGCATTAAGATTATTAGAAGTTATAAAAATGCATAAAAAAAAAATTAAAATGTATCAAGCATCTACATCGGAAATGTTTGGAAAAACATATCAGAAATTTCAAAGTGAAAAATCAAAATTTTTACCTCAATCACCCTATGGAATAGCAAAATTATATGCTTATTGGATTTGTAAGAATTATAGAAAAAATTATAATATTTTCGTATCTAATGGAATATTATTTAATCATGAATCTCCTAGAAGAGGAGAAACTTTTGTAACAAAAAAAATTGCATCTGCTCTTGTCAGAATAAAATTGAAAAAACAAAATATGCTTGAAGTAGGTAACTTATATGCAAAAAGAGACTGGGGTCATGCAAGAGATTATGTTGAGGCTATGTGGAAAATGCTTCAGCAAAAATATCCTGACGATTATTGCATTTCAACTGGTGAAACATATACAGTTAAGCATTTTATAAATGAATGTTGTAAATTTCTCAAATTAAACATTAGATGGATTGGCAAGGGTGTTAAAGAAAAAGCAATTGATAAAAAATCAAACAAAATAATTATTAGAGTAAATAAAAAATATTTTAGACCAAGTGAGGTTGAATATTTGAGAGGCGATAATTCATACGCAAAGAAAAAATTAAAATGGAAGCCAAAGACAACTTTTAAAGAATTGGTAAGAGAAATGATTAATTTTGAATTAAAAAATAATGAATAAAAACGACAGAATATTTATTGCTGGTCACAATGGTATGGTTGGCTCAGCTTTTTATAGAGAGCTCGAAAGACAAGGTTATAATAATTTAGTTACAATAAATAGAAAAAAACTTGATTTAAAAAATTATAAAAAATGTCAAAATTTTTTTAAAAAAAAAAAATTAGATATTGTTATTTTAGCTGCCGCTGTTGTTGGTGGTATTCATGCCAATAATAAGCAGCCAGTTAAATTTATTTTAGATAATCTAAGAATACAAAATAATATTATTGAACTTTCTAATGAATATAAAATAAAAAAACTTCTGTTTGTTGGAAGTTCATGTATATACCCCAATACATTAAATAGAAAAATTAAAGAGGAAGATATGCTATCTTCTTATTTAGAGAAAACAAATGAGCCCTACGCAGTAGCAAAAATATCAGGTCTTAAATTGTGTGAATCATTTAATAGAGAGCTCAACACAGATTTTAGATCTGTTATACCTTGTAATTTGTATGGGCCAAATGATAATTATAATTTAAGTGCGGGGCATGTATTTGCTGCTTTAATAAAAAAATTTTATTTAATAAAAAAAAGAAAACAAAATACTTTAATTTTATGGGGATCTGGAAAACCCAAGAGAGAATTTATGCATGTTGATGACATGGCAAAGGCATCAATTAAAATATTAAAACTATCAAAAAAAAAATATAATCAATATACTGAACCTCAAACATCACATATAAATGTTGGATCAGGAAACGATATTACAATATTAAATCTGGCTAAGAAAATTGCAAAAGCTTATCAAATAAAAAAAATTAATATCATCTTTGATAAGTCAAAACCTGACGGAACAAAACGCAAGTTGATGGACATATATAAGCTTAAAAAAAGTACAAAATTTAAGCCTACCTTCAACATAGATAAAGGAATTTCTCATACAATAAGTTCATTTATTAATGAGAATGAAAACAAATAAAATTTCAATAATTACTGTAGTTTTTAATGATTTTGAAAATATATCAAAAACTTTAGAGTCAGTAAAAAAACAAAAAGAAAATTTTAATATTGAGTATATAGTCGTTGATGGGAATTCAAATGATGGAACAAAAGAATTTCTATATGAAAAAAGAAACATTATAGATATTTTAATCTCTGAAAAGGATGATGGTATTTATGATGCAATTAATAAAGGAATAAAAATTGCAACTGGTGAAGTTGTTGCTTTATTGCACTCTGGGGACGTTTATTCGAACACCTTTGCAATATCTGATATTGCAAATTTATTTAATACAAAAAAATGCAATATTATTTATTCAGACTGTATTATTTATGACTATTTAAAAAATAAGATATATCGATATTATTTTTCTAAATTTTTTTCTAAAAAGTTAATGTTGCTTGGATGGATGCCACCACATCCAGGTTGTTTTATTGAAAGACAATTATTTAAAAATAAGCTTTATTCAACTCAATACAAAATTGCATCTGATTTTGAGTTTCTTTTTAATTTATCTTTGAAGCTTGAAATTAAATGGTTTAGATATGAAAAAATTTCGGTAGTTATGGATAACAGGGGAATAAGTTCACAACTTAAAAATAAAATTTTAATTAATAAGGAATTGAGAGATATACTTAAGTCCTACGGTAAAATATTTTTCTCAAGGATAATATTTTTAAGGTATTTTATAAGGATTTTCGAGTTTATCTATAAACCGAAAACATTAATAGATTAAAAAATTTAGTCTAATATATTTATATTGGTGTATTTTATAAAAATTTGTATATCAATAAAAATTTATGAATAAATCAATTGGAGAATACCTCATTAATTCAAATGTTGAAATAGACTTTGGAAATTTCATTTTGGCATTAGCACTTTCTGCAATTTTATCTTATGTAATTAAATTAACTTATTTATCGTCATCAAAAACACTTAGTAATAAAAAATACTTTTCTGACAATTTTATTGCCTTAACAATGGTAACTTGTTTAATTATAACAATTATAAAATTTTCTATAGCTTTATCATTAGGACTAGTTGGCGCTTTATCCATTGTTAGATTTAGAGCTGCAATTAAAGAACCTGAGGAATTAGTTTATTTATTTTTTTGTATCTCAATCGGACTAGCGTGTGGAGCTAACCAATTTATTATATCAATTATTTCAACTGTAATAATATGTATGATTTTATACCTTATGTCTAAATATTCCAAAAAAGGTATCAATTTACCAAATCAAATATTGAATTTAAAAATAAATAAAAAAGATAAAGATATTTTGCCAATTATAAATAAAATTAAAAATAATTTTGATTATATATCCTTAAAGTCTTGGTTTAGTGATAACAATACAGATAATATTTATTTTAAAGTAAATATTGAAGAGAAAAATTACGATGACATTTTAAATAATTTAAAAAAAGTACTAAATGAAAACAATATTGAATTTTCTTTGGTAAGTGATGACAATATCATCGAATGATATTTAAGAGAAAAAACAAAAATTTTTTCAAAAAATATTTTAATTTTTTTAAAAACATATCTGCCGTTGTAGTAATTATACAGGTCCTTATAGTTTTGTTTTTATTCAGCTATTATCAAACAAGTGCATTATCTCAAAAAATTCCTTTTGATAGAGTAAAAAATAAAATTTTTAAAGTTATAGGATTTGATTATAATCAAGTTAAATTATTGCCAAAAATATATGTAAGCATTTTTTCAAGTTTTTTTAATAAATCTGAAATCAAAACAATTAATATATCTTTAAACCAAAAATCACTTATAAATTTAGATTTACAACGAAAGAGTAGATTAAATAAATCAGATTATTCACCATGGCAATATGTCAATGGGAAGTTAGATTATAATAACGAAACATTCAAAGTTAAAGTAAGACCGCGTGGTGCTAGGCAAATGCATTATATAAATTTTAATGAAATGTCATTACGAGTTGACATGAGAGGAGATGACTTCTTTTTAGGTATGGAGGAATTTAATCTTCATAAGCCACTTTTAAGAAATTATATCCATGAATGGATATTTCACAAAATGTTAAATGAAAATGGTATTTTTTCACCAAATTATGATTTTATAAAATTGAAAATTAATGGCACACCAAGAGGTATTTTCGCAATTGAGGAAACTTTTAGCAAAGAATTAATTGAAAGGAATAAAAAAAGATTTGGGCCGGTATTTGAATTTGATTCTAGAGTGAGTGCCACCAAAGATGCTATGGCTTTAATATCAGTCTATAACAAAGCTTTTTGGACAAAGAATTTAGAAAATAAAAAAATATTATCAGAGTCAACATATATTTTGGAAAATTTCCTTCTAAATGACGATATCTTTGATCAACATGTCGATTTTGAAAAATGGGCAAAGTTTTTCGCTATAGCTGACCTTACCAGGTCTTATCATGGCACTGTCAAACATAGCGTGAGATATTTTTTTAATCCTGTAACTTCTAAAGTTGAACCTATACCATTTGACGGTCACATCGGGACAGGAGATTTTAAAAGTTTTTACTTATTAGATTTTTTGAAGACAGAGACCAAAGGATGTTACTGGATATGTTATGATAAGCCATTTTTTCAAAAATTTTTCAAAAGATTAGACGGAAGTTTAAGATCTAATTTTATAGATACATATCTCAAAACTCTTAAAAATATTTCAAATACTGAATACTTAGATGATTTTTTTACAAGACATGACAATTTTATTACTAATATGAATAATCAGTTCTACCGAGAAAATTCTAAGAAAGATCTTATTTTTTATAAATCTATTTCAAGATATTTTTTTGAACCATCTTATTATTACGATAGAGCAAAAGAAATTAGAAATAGAGTAAACAGCGAAATTTTAAAAGACTCCTACAAAATAACTTACTCAGATTTAGAAAATGATTATAAGTTTGTAAATCGAAAAAATGGAATTCCAGTTTTTCTAAAATCTATAAACTGTAAAGATATTAATTCAAATTACAAATTATTTGAAATAAACAAATATTTCTATTTTGATCAAACAATTAATATACAAAATAATTTAAATTGTAGAGAAGCTACTTTTTTAAATGTTAATGGAGATAAAAACATTATACAAATAGATGACTATAAAAAAAATTCAATCTTTCAAAAAAAAAAATTTGATAATTATAAAAAAATCAGTTTCGAGAAAATAATTAATGAGAATTATGTACTAAATGAAAATCTTTATTTTGACAAAGATTCAAAATTAATAATTAATGAGAATGTTAATTTAAATCTCAATGGTTATAATATTTTTATAAATGGAGAATTCTTTTTTAATGGAACTCCAAAAAAAAATATTAGTGTAAATGGACCTGGATCGTTAATTTTTAATCATGCAAATGGAAAAATTGAGAGTACAGAGTTTAAAAATTTAACGTTACCTAATTTATTTGGATACATTCTTTATAGTGGTATTAATTTTTTAAACTCAAGTGTAACTATTAGAAATACAAAAATATCAGATATAGATATTGAGGATGCAATTAATTTTGTTTCATCAAAAGTGTTTATTGAAGATATTTTTTTTGAAGATATATCATATGATGCCTTAGACTCTGATTTCTCGAATTTAAATTTTGATAGAATTGAATGTTATAACGTTAAAAATGATTGCCTGGATACTTCATCTTCAATTGTAATAGGGAAAAATATTTTAGCACATAAAATTGGTGACAAAGCTTTAAGTCTTGGAGAACAGTCTGATGTTAGAATAGAAAATATAAATATAAACAATGCTCA
>MDSZ01034259.1_pt1 | contig 13564 bp, 16 predicted proteins | sample 811201 | NCBI WGS metagenome assembly MDSZ01 (sample SAMN05326647, study PRJNA326480) | marine metagenome | isolation source: seawater | place: Indian Ocean: North | collected 2010
AAAGGTAAAAAGTGGTATATGGACCAAGCAGAACGCTTTAATGCCTTTAATTTCAATAATTTTGAAGGATGGGCTTGTAACGCCGGTTACAGCGGACTAATAATACGCGAGCCAGACGGTAGCGTAAAAAGAAGTTATTCATGCCATGATGCACCTCTTGGCAACATTGAAACAGGTTTTGAACTATTTAAGACACCTAAAACATGTATCACAAAAAGTTGTGTAAGTAGTGCTGATAGCAAAATACCAAAAAGGAAAGTAAATGGATAAGCAAACAGAATTATATATGTTATTAGCAAATTATGGATCACAGATTCCTCTTACATTATCACTTGACAATCCTAAAAGTATTCCAGCATGGACTGAAGAAAAATTTAAATATGTTCAATACAATACAAGCAGACCAGATATTAGACGTGAAGGTTTAAGTATTACAAGTTTAGATGGCGGAGTTACAGGCAGACCAGATCTTGATACTTTATATCACGCCGACGGCAAAGGTCGTTATGACGAGATGGATTTTAATGTACGTACTCCTGTAGCAGAACATCCAGAGATAAAAAAGTTATTAGATCATTTTGGAGATAATGTAGGTCGTTCACATATACTAAAAATTAATCCTGGTGGTTACTTCCCTCCTCATAGAGATTTTAGAAAACAACTATTTGATACCTTTAGAATAATTGTGCCTTTGCTTGATACAGATTATCCGCTTTTTACTTTTATGCTTGAGGATAAAGTTTTACATTGGGAAACAGGTAGATCATATTTCTTAGATACTGCAAAGCAACATCATCTGTTTAATTGTTATAGCACACCTAGTTATTGGATTGTTCTTAATATTGCTACTAATGAACAATCACTAGAAAAAGTATTGGGTAAAATGAAATTTTCATGAACAGAGAAACAGATACAATACAAATACCAGAAGTAACACCTGCGGTACATGATTTTATTGCACAATGTAAACTATTTGGTTATGAAAACAATAGTAGTTTGAAAGCAATGAAATGGGATTGGTGTCTAGAGCAAGGCGGTATGTGGTATGGCACAGAAGATTTTACTGGCTCTACCTTAATTAGTGTAACTGGTATACATCCTTTCAAAGACGGTTATCGTGCATTGTTTAGAGGCGCACAGTTGTGGCCACGTAGAGTAAAAGGACTTAATAGATATCAAATGCAAAGTTGGGGTATATATGGACACTTACCGGAACAAATAAAATTTGCTAATGGTAAGCCTATATACATAACTACTAATATAAGCAATGATGCAAGTGGTAAAATGAATAGAATACACAAAAGTTTTACTATTATGGCCAAAGGCGGCATGTTTGAATATATAGGAGATGAAGAAGTATTCTATACACAGCAAAGTATTTGGAAGTTAAATAATGACAAGTACTTTGAAATAAGGAAACGTTATGAAGATTAATATTATAGGTGGAGGAACTAGCGGTTGGTGGACTGCTGGATATCTAAGAAAAAACCACCCCAATGCTGAAATAACACTTATTGAATCACCTAATATTGCTACAGTAGGCGTAGGTGAAAGCACTATGCCTAACGTTAGAGCATTTTTTGAAGAACTTGAAATACCAGAAGAAGCATGGATTAAAAGTTGTAGTGGAGTACGCAAAGAAGGCAACGTAAAAACAAACTTTAGTTATGTAGGAGATGAACCTTTAAACTTTATGTTTATTCATAAAGGGTTTGACGAATGGTATAAAAAATATCAAAAGAGAGAAGTAACTAGAAATAGTGTATACGACTTGTATGATCCAAATGATTGGAGAGGATATGCTTATCATATTGATGCCGCACAAGCATGGCAAATTGTAAAAGAGTATACAAAAGATATTAAACATGTACTTGCTACTGTAACTAGAGAAGAATTACCAGAAGCAGATTTAAATATAGATTGTACAGGCTTAGGTAAGCATTTGATGAAAGATAAAACTATGCATACCTATCCAGACACTTTAGTTGATACTTGTATTGTTAGACGTATAGAAGAAGATACAAAAAATTACTCAGAAACTATAGGTAGAAATTATGGTTGGGACTTTAATGTTTATCTAAGTGATAGGCGTGTTGGTTGCGGATATGTTTTTGACAGCAGTAAAATTAGTATTGAAGATGCTAAAAAAGAATACATGGAAAACAACGGACACAGAAAATTTTTAACAGATTTTCGTGTGCTTAAATGGAAGCCAGGTAGGTTAAAAACGCCCTGGCAAGGAGATACTGTTGCTGTAGGACTTAGTGCAGGATTTATTGAGCCAATGGAGGCAAATGGACTAAGTTTACTAATACATCAGATAAAAACATTATCCAGAGTATTAGGCAAACCTAAAGCAGATAAAATATATAATAAAGCAGTGGCAAAAGTGTTTGACCAAGTTGCTGATTTTATTTGGCATCATTATGCTTGTACTACAAGAAACGATACACCGTTTTGGCAACACTATGCAAAACTAGATGGATACACAACACTAATGAAACGTATAAAAGATAATACAAATTTAAAAACAAATTTATATCCTTCATATGTGTATGCATATCTAGCAATATATTATGGCCTTGAACTACAGCCAATTAAATTAAAATATCCTGACTGGATGGATGAACCATATGCAGATGCATATATGTGGAGCGTATAATGGATTGGAATCATCTTAAAAAAGTAAAAACAGGTTATTTTAAACATTTCTTTTATGCAATGTACTTTAACTTACTAGCACTTTTAGTCTTTATAACTGGCACAATACATGCCATATTTCCTTTTTTATTTGCATTTACACCTTACAAATTAGCAAAGAAGATTACTGATGGAACTGAAAAGCATTTTAAAAAACGGGACTAGTATTAAGTCAAGTGGCACAACAGGTCCTGCTAAAGAAATAAAACAAACACCAGAAAAAATAAAAAAAGCAAATCAAGTTGCTAGAGATGTACAAAAAATTACTAGCAGTAGTAAGGTGTATACTGTTTGCAAATTAGATCATGCAGGAGGATTGTTAGCACAAACATTACCTGCTATTGAAATTGGGGCAGATGTACACATAGAACAATTTAATCCTTTTCGTTGGGTTAGTAGTATAAAATATTTTACCCATAGTCATTTGACACCAGGCATGGCTCTTGCTATTAGTAAAACAAAAGGATGGAGCAACTTAGACTTGACAGATAAGATTATTACATGTGGTAGTGATAGAGTGCCTGCAGAATGTATTAATAGGTACGTTGAAAAAGGTGCTACGTTTATTGCTAATTGGGGCATGAGTGAAATAGGACCTATGGCAATAAACAAAACATTTACTACAGAAAGTAGTGAGGCAAAAGATTTACCTTTGTATACTATAATGGGAGATACAGCATTTTGTGATACAAAAATTGTAAAACATGAATTATATGTAAAAGGTGATATTTGTGTTTATGATGATTGGTTTGCAACAGGTGACATAGTAAAACAAGTTGATGGAGAATTTTGGTATTATGGAAGAAAATAATTGTATATTAATTAACTTTCCGCAAGGTGCAGGAGGTCATATGCTTGGACGCATGATAGCAAGTTGTGATAATGTTGCTTGGTATGATCATGAACAAAATGGACTTAAACCTTGGTTACCTTATAATGAACCAGGTGACGTAGGTTTCAGTAAAATGCATTTCAACAAAAGATTTGCTGGTGCAAGCGGAGCCGGTAAAGATAATTTACGTATTCCTCCGATTCTAAGCACAGCAAAAAGTAGAGGAATAACAACTACAAAAGAAGATATGCAAAAATGGAAACAAAAATTAAGTCCAAATAATTTTGTATACACTAATCATGAATTATTAGATGAAACAAAAGAACTGTTTGATCCAGCAAAGTATATTGTTGTTATACCACGAGATATAGATTTGTTAATAGAAAGATGGATGCGTAGTAGTTATTACTATTTTATAGACCCTAAAGATAAAACTTACCTTGCAAGAGACCTTTATAACGACAAAGCAAAAGAACAAGGTATAACTATGAAGCAAGCATTACGTAATGACTTTGAAGTTCAGTTATCTAATTACAAAGAACATATTACGGATCAAGATATACTTGTTGAAGAAATACAAGATGTTCTTGATTTTGATTATTTTACAGATATATGTAATAGATTAGATCTTGTTATAAATGAAAGAAATTATAAGAGATGTAAAACGCTATTTGAAAACAGGTCACATCTTTAGTAATTCAAAATAAAATCTCTTTTTATCTTTTTTGTATTGTTCTAGTTTCAGATTATATTCTTTTGCAATCTTATATGCAAATTCAAAACTCCACGGATATATGTCTACATAAGGACCTTTAGGCCATAGTATTCCCGGATTAACTCTAAAATACATTCTGCCACCAGTTTCTAATAAATTATATAACTTATCAAATCTTATACGTATATCGTTTTCATCACCAAAGTTTAAACTACCAAATACAATAATATGATCATATTTTTCATCAACATTAAATTCTAAAACATCTACCATATAGTCAGCACATTCGTTATTAGGATCAATACCAACTAAATTTTTAATTCTTGGTTTAAATTGATTGTAACCACAGCCAAAGTCTAATACATTTTTTGGATCTTGTTCATTTATACGATCTACTATTTTCCAGCCACTATAAGTATGACCGTCGGTATTAGGTTGCCATATTTCTCCAAAGAATCTCTTCATATAAAAAGTATCTAAAGATTTAACAAATTCTTCAACAGTCCCAGTTAAGTCTAAAAATTCAATATCTAGTTCGCTCATTATGTTCTGTGCAAATTTTTCTTTGCGTACAGGTGTAAAAGGTAGTGTATCTATTACACTATCCTTGTCTAATATCAAACCTTGATACTTTGGTAAATTAAAGGTTTGCTTTAAATTTTTCATAACTAACGAAAAAATTCGTGTATTCATAAATTTTCTCCACAATTTTTTAAAAAATTGTTCTCTTGATATAATTAATTATACAATAGGAGAAAAAATTGGAATCAATATTGGCACTGCTCGCAGGAACGTTTTACGGACTTATTATAGGAATTTTGCCAGGTGCAGGAGCAACTACTGGTTTAATTTTTGTATTTTCATTTATTACACTGTTTCCAGATCCTTATCTTGCAGTGATATTTGTTATGGCTGTGGTTGCCGCAAGCACAACAGGAGATACTTACACAGGAGTATTACTAGGTATTCCTGGTGCTAATAGTGCCGCGGCTACAATGATAGATGGCTTTCCTTTAGCGTTACAAGGCAAGGCAACATATGCAATTAGTTCGGCAGTTACCACATCAACACTAAATGGACTCATATGGGGATCACTAACTTTTTTCTTATTACCCTATTATACAAAATTAATAATGATATTTGGTGTACCTGAACTTTGGGCGTTCACAATGTTAGCATTAGTATGTGTTACCTTTGTTACAAATAAGTTTTGGTTTAGAAGTTTGATTGCTTTGTGCGTAGGACTGTTTGTAGGATTAATTGGAGTTGATCCGAGCACCAATGCAGATAGATGGACAGGCGGTTGGGAATACTTAGGAGACGGTGTTCAACTTATGCCACTTGTAGCAGGACTATTTGCAATACCAGAATTATTATCAGGACTAAAACAAAGAACAAATACAAGCATGCCGAAATTAGGAAATGGTTTACAAACTAGACAAGGTATGATAGCAGTATGGAAAAATAAATGGGACGCATTACGCGGAGGCATGATAGGAGCCTTTATAGGATTGCTACCAGGACTAGGAGGTGCAGTTGCAGACTGGATGGCATATAGTTCAACAGTTGCAAGCCACCCTAAAGATAAATTTGGTAATGGTAATATCAAAGGTGTAATAGGACCTGAAGGAGCCAACAATGCACAAAAGGCAACCTCTATGATTCCTACAGTATTGTTTGGAATACCAGGAGCAAGTTTTGCGGCTATTGTAATCGGACTATTTGCATATTTGGACTTTGAATTAGGTACCTTAGAACTAGCAAATGACACTAAATTCTTTGATAGTATGTTATACGGGTTTATGCTTGCAACCGTGCTTGTAGGCGCTCTATGCTTGTTTACGACACCATTTATAGCCCGAATAGCACAAATACCATACAAATATTACTTCCCAATTTTGCTTGGTTTTATAGTGCTTGCTTGTGTACAATATACAGGCGGATGGGAAGATTACTTTATACTTGCTGTATGTAGTGTGGTAGGATTACTAGCAAAGAAATACAAATTTAGCAGACCAGCACTGCTATTTGCATTTATTCTAGCAGATAGAATAGAAGCACTCACTGTACAAATGACTGGGCTTTATACAGTTGACAAACTGTTAGATAGACATATATTCCTCGGACTAATGGTAGTAATGGTTATTACTCTTATATGGGGAGCAACAACAAAAAGGAAAATAGACTATGCGTAAATTAATTATAGGAATGATATTAGCAATGTTCACAACAGTTGCACATGCTGATTACACAATGGTTGTACCACAAAAGCCAGGCGGAGGTACAAGTGTTTGGGCTGAAATTGTAGCAAAGGAACTAGAAAAGTATCTAGGCGAAAAGATCAATATCAAACATATTCCAGGTGCAAGAGATATACCTGGCTTTAATGCTTGGCACAATGAAATGAGAAATGACGATAAAGTTATTATGGTATCGCATGGCGGTAACGGTGTTTCATTTTTACAAGAAGAAGTAGATTATGATTATAGGCAATATGAAAGCATTGGACTTATGAACTTGAATATTATTGCAGGTAAGCGAAAAGATGCAGACATGAGCAAACCAAGTTTTGCCGCAGGTAGTGGACAGACACCTGAAGCATATGCAATGACAATGTTAATCTGTGGTCCACAAGATGGAATGGATGCTTATGTAGCATGTTTTAAAGATAATGTAAATGGATCAAAGGTATGAGCGGAAGTGAAAGACGTTTAGCATTCAAGCGTGGAGAACTTACTGGTACTAGAGAAAATCCAGCCGCATATAAAAAACATGTCGCACCAGATGACAATGCAGAAATTTGGTTCCATCATGGTATACTACAAGCAGACGGAACACATGCAGATGATCCTAATTATCCTGGCTATCAACTAGAAGAAATGTATTATGCACTTTATGGTGAATATCCAAGTGGTGAATTTTACAATGCTTATAAACTTGTAAAAAGTTTTAGAGATGGTATGCAAAAAGCATTATGGGTAAACCAAGGTAATCCAAATGCAGAAAAATTACAACAAGCATTGACTGAGATGTCTTTGAATGAATCAAGTACTGCTATCATACAAAAGAAGGTTGGTAAATACGATTGGAAGATTGGTAATGAAGGTAATGCACATAGAGATACGTTAATGACTTTTGTTACTGCTGAAGCCTTAGAAGATTTAGTCTACTTTAATACAAAAGCACTAGGACTAAGAAGCGTATTTAAAATGGAGTTAGCATTAAAATGAGAATAATAATCACACACGGTAGCGGAGGTCCTGGAACAGCAGAATGGAATACTTCTTTATTTTTTGAAGAAATGGGATATGATGTTGATGTCAAAGATTACTTTATTGACTTTGATATAAGATCTTTGCGCTGGTGTGATACTCCTGAACATAAACAGGATGATTATAATGTAACCTACCAAGAAATGTTTGACAGTATAGAACTCCCCGAAGACGAAGATCTTGTTCATATAGGATTTAGTCTTGGGGGATTCTATGGACTATGTAATGCTGAAAAATTTAAAAAGAATTACTTGTTCTATCCAGGTGTGCAAGGAATAACACAAAAACTGCTAGATAAAGATTATAGTAACACTAGTGTATTTTTTGGCAACAAAGACAAAGGTCAAGACAAATATAATGCATTTAAAGAATTGTGTAAAAAACCGCCTATGACTCATTATAATTTAGTAGGTGCTAATCATGCATTTATGGTTAGTAATATAGACATGGAATTTTCTATGACAAAATATAATACTATAGGTAAAATCATGGATGAACAAGAATTTGCAGAATTAAAACCTAATCATAAATTTATGTCAGAACGCTACGGTTATACAAATGAGCAAACACATCTACGTTCACATAATGAATATAGACAGCAATACTTAAATATAATCGGAGAAGAGATACGTGAAGCCTTTCCTCGTATTTGAGAACGGAACTACATATACAAAAGAACAATTTGATAAAAAAGCAGATGTATATGCAGAACAATTAAGATCTGCAGGATATGATAAAACTTGTCGTGTAGGTGTTTACAGTAGCATTGAAAATGTTTTCAAATTGTTTGGTGCTATGCAAGTATGCAGTCCTGTGATAATAGATCATACAATGACAGACACAGAACTAGCATTTTATGATATAGATGTTTGGTCAAGCAATTTGCCTAAACCACGGTTTAATCAATGTCAACCTGATGAAGTAGTTGGTATTTGCTCAAGCGGAAGCACAGAAAAACCTCATATAGTACCTCTTACAGAAGAACAATACAATAAAACAGGGTTGGATATTAATATACAAATACATGGTAAAATTACTGATAATGATATTACAATAAATTGTATTCCTTTATGGGTATGTATAGGATTTCAAACGTTTGCACTTTGTTATAAAACAGGTGCAACTTACTATGTGCTAGATGATCCTTGGACAAGTTGGCCAAATGTTAATCCTACTTTTATTATTGGCTCGCCTAATGTTCTTAATAAACTTATGCAAACTTCGGTGCCATACGATAATAAAACTATAAGACATATTAGGACTGTTGGTGCTCCTATGTATAAAGACTTTAAAATACAAGCACAACAATTTTTTAATTGTATTACTACTGACAGTTATGGTATTAATGAAATAGGTACAATTAGTATAATGCATAGTCCACAAAAGTATGATAGCGTTGGTCATGTTTTAGATAATATTGATTTAGAAATCAAAGACAAAGAAATAATTGTTAATGGTTTTGCAACAGGAGATCTTGGACATATTGACGAAGATGGCTTTTTGTTTATCACCGGAAGAAAAAAAGAAGTTATTATAAAAGGTGGCTGGAAAATCATGCCTTATGAAGTAGAAAAAGTTTTGTTAGACTGCGGTGCAAAAGATTGTATTGTGTACGGATATGATAGTGTACATGCACTTGTAGTAGGTTCAATAGACATGAATATATTAAAAACTAAAATAGCACACTATAAAATTCCAGATATAAAATATGTAGATGAAATATCCAGAAAAGGGCAAGGCAAAATTAACAGAAAACAATTAACAGATGAACTCAATAGAAAAAACTGATTGGTATGCTGATTACATTGTACAGTGGCGTCCTACTGATATGTGCAATTATGATTGTAGTTACTGTTCACCTAGTAACCATTTACCTATTGTAAAAAAGAATTTGCCTACTATTGATCAATTAATAACTGCTACGAATAATATCAAAAATAGTGTACCAGCAGATAAAACGGTTTTGATATACATTACTGGAGGTGAACCTTTTTTAATAAATGATATTCACCTGTGGTTTGAACATATGGCAAAATGTAACTTTAAAGTAGGTGTGTTCACAAACGGTAGTTTGCCTATTAAAACATATTTAAAATGTAAAAATAGTTTTAGTCATATTAATATTAAGATTAGTTTCCATCCTGAAACCGCAGATGTAGATCATGTTGTAGACCTTGCGAATGCTATAGTAGATAATAACGGTAAAGTTGAAATTCGTGCTATGTTAGCAAATAAATTGTTTGATCGTGTAGATGAATTAGAAACTAAATTAAAGGACATAGAAGTTATAAGATTACCTGTATTTCCATTGTACAATAAAGAAACAAACAAAGTAAATCCTACTTTTTCAAGCAGTAAAAATCTAAAAGAATATTCGCAAACTATAGACAGCGGTAACTTAGATTATTTTACAGACGATGAACTAAAGCGTATAAAAGATAATAAACAGTCCAAACCTAATTATTTAAAAGTAAATGTTGATGGTGTAGAAACTAATGCTACCACAATAGTAAGAAATAATCAAAACAAGTTTAAAGGTTGGAAATGTGCAGTTACAAACAAAAAATTACTTATACAAGCCAATGGAGATGTACAATACGGTGTTTGTGCTAATGGTGGAACAATAGGTAATATATTTGAGCCATTAGATTTGTTTACACAAGAATACAGTATCTGCCATAAGGCTGAATGTCATACTATTGATGAAGTTATGATTTCTAAGTTTGCTGTAAATTAAACGTTTACAGTTGCACCTTGCAATGCTGTTACAACCCAACCGTTAGCACCATATATCATTGTTATATTATCATTTACATCATCTAATGTAATAGATGTACCATTTGAGAATGTAGTTGGAGTAATAGTTGCGTCACCACCATCTACAGTCATTACAATAATTTTAATTTGGCCTAGTACACCGTTTGCTAGTGTAAATGCATCTGCACCTGTAGTTGTAATTTCTGTAATAGTTGTATCAAGATCAATTGCACCTGGTCCGCTAATTGTATGTACACCTGCTTGAATGTGTCCATCAATTTTTGCATTACCTGGATGTGAACCTTGCTTCTTAACATGTAGTTGTGCTTCTGGTCTACTTGTTGCAATACCAAATTGGTTGTCACTGTCCATTGTACAGATGTTTGCAACAGTACCTGAACTGTTCGCTGTAAGAAGTGTAACTCTTCCTGGGTTAGCACCGCTACCTGCATCACTTACAGTTGCGTCTAAGTCTGTTGAAATTCTTATAATACCAGCAGTTCTATATTGATTAGTTGGTCCAACATAACCTTCACCTCTTGCATCCAACATTGTGTCACCACTAGTTCCACCTTGTACTGGTTGTGGATTTGCTAGTGTGCCTCTTTGTGATCTGTAAAGAAGTCTTGGACCTGCCGCACCTTCTACAGAAATACCTGTTGTTCTAAAGTTAAGTTGATCTGCACCTTCATATTCGTTTTTAATTGATCCACTTTGTATATCAATATTACCTTCGATAGCCTCTGCGGCAATTCTGTTACCTGGACCATCTACTAAAATTGTACTATCATCACCTGCCATAGTACCTTTGAAGTTACCAACGATATCTTGGTTTGCTGTAATAATTTCTGCTGTTATGTTTCTTACATTGATATCTCTAGTTTCACTATCAAAAAATACTGAACTATCTCTTGCAGTAATACTTCCTTGGATGTGTGCATCACCTGTGACACTACCATAAATATCACCGTTAATTGTATTTGCATTAATAGTGCCTGCTGTAACAACACCACTAAATGCACCACTTATCACATTTAAATTTTTACTTGCTGTATCTAATAGTAAAGTACTATCATCACCTACAATGTCACCGTTAATGTTAATGTCGTATGTTTGACCTTCAATAACACCGTTGCCACCACCAACACCACCTACTGATACCCAACTTGAACCGTTGTATAATTTTAGTGTTTTACTTGGGTTATCAAAAACAATTTGACCTGCTTGTTCACTACCATTAATAGCAGTATACTGAGCACTTCCGAATGTTGCTAGTTTTAAACCATAACCATTTTTAATATCAACACTTTTTAATATTGTGTTAACACTGAACGATGTGCCACCTACAGTGTCATCAACTTTGAATTCTTTGCCTGCTGTAGGCGCAACAACAACATGTCCACCTGCCGCAGTATTTGTAATTGTATTATCATTTGTATCAACATTGCCTGAAGATTTCAAAGCCATGTTAATTTCACCACCTGTTGCAGTGATAGTTGCGCCGCCTAAGTTGATTGTGTTTCCTGAAAGGAATAGATCATTAAATCTGTTTGAACTGGAGCCTAAGTTATAAACTTCATTTTGATCTGGAATAATATGGCCTTTTACTGTGCCATCTAAGTTAATAGAACTGTTAGTTGCATCTACTAAAATTGTGCTATCTGCACCTGTAATACTTTCTTTATCGCCTTGGTCTTCGCCTGGTACAAATTGTGTACCATTCCACTCAAGTATTTGACCAACTTGTATGCCTGCGATATTTACATCTGCTAATTGATTTATACTACCCGTTGTGCTGTCTATTGCAACACCGCCCGCTGTTGTACCGTCACCAACGTATAACTTCTTAGTATCAGTTGTATATATCAACTCTCCTTCTAGGAAGGTTACGCCAGTTCTTTGGGCATCGGTACCTCGTCTAATTCTTAAACTCATTTAATGGCTCCTGAATATTCCATAATCTAACTTATACAGTATTTATGCCTTTGACAAACTATCTGTATTTTATTTATTTACGCTTTTTCATGAATGATTTAGTACGTCCTTCTATGTCTTTACGCACCTTTTGGGTGTTTAGCCTAAAGTCTATAGTGTCTATAGCATCGTCATATTCGCGAAACAGCGACTCTAAACCATGCTCTAAATCAGGATTTTTGGGGGCTTTTTTGTCTAGTTCTATTACCCATGCTTTACCATCACGAAATCTAACTGTAATGGAATGGAGGTATTCAAGGGGTATTTTAGTAACTTCTATATCCTTGAATACTTCCGGCCAATGAGCAATAACGTCTTTTGAGAGTCTATTACGAGGCACTTTCGGTCATCTTTGCCTTTTTCTTTGTGGGAACAAGTTCTTCTGCTTGTTCACGCAATCTCTTTGCTTCTTTAAACAAAGAGTCGGCTTGTGACCTATATTGTGCGGCTAATGTAGCGTCATCAAGTACGCCTGTATCACCCGCTGGTGCCACAGTTTCCTCTGTTGCTTGTTCTGGTGCAGTTTCTGGTGTTGGATTTGGCATTGCTAAATCTTCTACCGTAATACCTTTTTGGTCTGCAACCATTTGATTCAACTCTGCCAAGTTAATAGCAGTTGTTCTGTTAGGTGTTAGTTCAACAATATCTGTTGCAACTTTAACAAGTTTTCCTGTAGTATGAAAACGTCCTAGCATGTTTGAACCATCTGATAGTTGTGTTCTTGCCATTACTTCAGACAACTCATTTGCTGTCTGACCAGCATTACTTTCAACCATGTTAATTAGTGTATCATGATCCGCGGCATCTAAACTTTCAGTATGAATTACTAAACAGTTTTCTGGTTCGCCTGGAACGACTCTATATGCTACAACTAATTTTCTATTGTTAGTAGTAAGTCTACCAACGTGTTTTAAGTCAGCCATATTATGCTCCTTTTGCAGGTCCTGCTTCAGTAGTAGTAGGCGCCTGTTTTGCTTGCTGTTGTGATACCGCTGAAAGGAATGCTTCAAGTTTTCCGTAAACTTGACCAACACTCATCATTTCATTCGGTTTAAATGCTCCACGTGAACTTGCAACATCAATGATTGTTTTCAGTCCTTGGAGGTCTTGTACTGACAAGTCTGCTCCTGCTTGTGGTGCGGTAGCATCTGCTGGTGCAGTTGCCGGTGCATCTACCTGAGGTGCATCTTGTACTGTATCTTTTGTATCGCTCATAAATGTCTCCTATATTATATATATGCGTACTTTATTTATTTGTACCGCAAAAGTGGACAGGCTAACATGAAATAACTTAGTTCTTTACCGTCCTCAAAA
>MDSZ01124422.1_pt1 | contig 13563 bp, 17 predicted proteins | sample 811201 | NCBI WGS metagenome assembly MDSZ01 (sample SAMN05326647, study PRJNA326480) | marine metagenome | isolation source: seawater | place: Indian Ocean: North | collected 2010
AAATCGTATGCTTCTGAATCTTGTTCTGTATAAGTTTTATTAATTGCCATTGGACCTATTTCACTCATTCCCCAATTAGCAATAAATGTAGCACCTTTTGCTACAAACCTATTAATACATTCTGCAGGCACTCTGTCACTGCCAACTGCTATGATCTTATCTCTTAAATCTAAATTAGTCCAACCTTTAGTTTTTGTTACAGCAAGAGCCATACCAGGTGTTAAATGACTGTGCGTAAAATGTTTTATGTTGCTTACCCAACGGAAAGGATTAAACTGTTCTATATGCACTTCAGCATCAATTTCTATAGCTGGCAAGGTTTGTGCAAGTAATCCGCCAGCATGATCTAATTTACATACAGTATAAATTTTACTTGTGTTTGTAATTTTTTGTACATCACGTGCGGCTTGATTTGCATATTTTATTTTTTCAGGACTTTGAAATATTTGTTTTGCTGGTCCTGTTGTACCGCTTGAACTAATACTAGTTCCGTTTTTTAAAATGTTTTTCAGTTCCATCAGTAATCTTCTTGGCTAATTTATATGGTGTAAAAGCAAATAAAAAAGGAAATATGGCATGTATTGTGCCAGTTATAAAGACTAACAAGGCTAGTATGTTAAAGTACATAGCATAAAAGAAATGTTTAAAATAATTAGATTTTACTTTTTTAAGATGATTCCATTCTATCATAACATGTGATCCTTTAATAAATTCCAACTATGTTTACCCATAAGCCCCTGGTGTCCGTTCTCACTGTAGAAATATATATCATTTAGAGCTTCTTCTTTATTCTCTTTATAATAATCCCAATACTCGCCCTTTCTTGTGTTACAGGAATACAATGCTTTGATCCATTTATGTATTCCTGTATATGTTTTATTAATCAATCTATTATATGCATCAGGTTTGTCTTCTAATAGCAAAAAGTTTTTGATGCCACTTTGAGCGGCAAAATTAGCAGTAGCATTCAAAGGTTCTATAAACCCAGCACTTAGGCCAAGAAATAAAACATTATCTTTCCAGGCTTGTTCAGGTATCCTAGTTTCAAATTTAATTACGTTTTCATGTTTGATACCTGTTGTATTTTCAAATTCTGTTATAGCGTCATTTACAGAAATGTATTTAGAACTAAAAACATATCCATAGCTTAATCTTGACTGTAAACTGATACTCCACAGCCAGCCATTACTAAGTGCTTGTGACTTTGTATAAGGTATGTACTTACTAGGAGCATTGCCAATAACTGCGTTATCATTAATTAAGAAATCACTTTTAGTATGAACTAATCCTACTTGATCAGAAAGTATTCCATTCTGTCCTGTAGCATCTATATAAAATTCTTTTTTACTGTATTGATCTTTTGTAAATTGTGAATTAATAATAGTAAAATTATTTTGTTGTTCACACCATTCTTGTAAGACTTTACAAAATCCAGGAGCATCTATATGGTAAGCATAAGTTTGATGTCTGTCAGTTTCCAGTGCTTTAGGTTCATTTGCAGAATAGTAAAGCCAACTGTTATTATCTTTCCAACCGGAAAAAAGAGTTCCATACTTAAAATAACCGTTTACTTTGTTCAAAAACTCTTGATCTGACATGCCTATTAATTTAGGTATTTCGTTGATTGTAGGGACAGTCGATTCGCCTATTTTTCTTACTATTGTATTTGGATCTCTATATAGAGTAACTTGTTTATCTGCTTTCAGCAAATATAGACATGCTATCCAAGCCGCTGTTCCACTACCAATTACATTATACATATCTATTCCTTATTTCAAAATATCTATTGACATTCAATTTCCATACACTTTGAAGAGCATTAAATATTTTTTCATCATCAATGTAATCAACCATTCCGCCTTTTGCCATAGCAGTAAAACTCTTGTGTATACGATTCATTCTACCACTGTTATCTTTATCAATATTTGTAGTAATATATAACGGTTTACCTTTAGCAAATTCTATTTGTAATGGCAAATGATCGTATATTCCCCAACTCTGCATTTGATATCTGCTAAGTCCTTTAATCGGTCTTGGACTTAATTGTGCTCCTCTATACAAAGCTCTATAACCGTCTTTAAAAGGATGAATACCCGTAAGGCTTATAATTTTGTCATCGTTGTAAGTAGCGTACCACATGCCGCCTTCTAAGCACCATTCCCAACGTAGTTCCTTGAGACTGCTGTTGTTTTTCCATCCTAGCAATGTACACTGTTCTATAAAATCTTCTAATGCCGGTGTAACTTGCTTTAGTTCTTCTGTGTAATAGTTGCTCATCTTACTTTCATGTTTTTTAAGACTTTTTCTACTGATTCTTTATTTGTGCCAATGTTTAATACAAGCCAATAACTATCACTTTGTCCCATGTTAAACAGATGATGTGCTTTTGCTGTATTCAAATAGTATACACTTCCTTTGTTCCATGTAAGTATTTTATCTTCTAGTACAAAATTAAACTTAGGAAATTCTGTGTTAAGCAAAGGTACAATGATTCTAAATGTATCAAGTTCTATACTTTTAAAATCTCTGTGCGGAGGAAAATATCCACCAGGTGGTATTTTTAAAATATGTGATCTGCCTACATGTGGTTGGAAGAATTCACATAACTTTTTTATTTCAGGATGTTCGTACACTGGTGTCGGTACGTTGATATCCATCTCCGTTGGCATTTCATCTGGATTGCCTCCTGTCCAAAAACTATCAAGATCAGGCTTTCCACTAAGCCCGCCATCTAAACTTGTTACACTCAGACCAAATCTTGGAATAGGTTTGTTGGGATTATATTGTACATAGGTAAAGTTTTCTTCAGTCCATTCCACTATGCTTTTAGGATCATTCAACTTGTATTCAAGCTCAATGAAATCTCCATATGTGTTCATTATAGCATACTCTATCATATTATTCTCCCATCTACTTTCTACCTATAACCATATATCTTTCATAACCATTTTTCATTTCACATGAAAGTTCAGTCCATACTGTGTCTAGTCCGGACTTTTCTCTAAGTTCTGTGCTGTTGTTTACGCAATTAATATGTTGTCCTGCTACATGAAACATATTGTTACTTTGTAAGGCAAATATACAGTTTGCTTTGTAATTTTTGTTTTTGACTATTTGTTTCAAGTCAGGCATGTGTTCACCAGAAGTGTTAATTACTAGCCTTGTATCTTCATGTCCTTCTATAGGATCCATAACACTTTGACATTTGTATTCAACGATGTTTGATAGTCCTTTAACATTTGTATATCTTTTACACAATGCTAGTGCCTTTTCGTCTATGTCAATATTAGTTATCCTATGAATATTAGGAACTTTTTCAAGTAGCAAATCAATTAAAGGATAACCAAACCATCCTCCCCAGATTTCAATCTTAAGTGTTTCAAACCGTTTTATTTCATCTAATGGCAAATTATCTATAAGCATTTTTTTTGATGCCATTTGGTCAGGACCTATGCTGTACAATAACTCCTTTGTATCGTAACCATCCATGTGTGCTTGCCACCAAACTTTATAGTAGTCAGGATCCATTACTTCCATACTAGATAATCTCCAATTACAACACAATCAAGTTCTGTATTTTTAAAAGTGTTTAGTGCGTCCTGTGGCGTTTCAACCATAGGCTCTTGACAATTAAAACTTGTGTTGAGCAACATAGGTACGTTTGTCTTTTTATAAAACGCATTTATCAAATCGTAGTAACGTTCATTAAATTCTCTATTGACTGTCTGTATTCTAGCAGTGCCATCTATGTGTGTAACACCAGGTACTGCTTCACTTGTTACAGGCATAATCCTTGACATATAAGGACTAGGTTGATTTGTATCAAAATATTCTTGATAATGTTCTTCTAGTACACTAGGAGCAAAAGGGCGAAAGTCTTCACGCTTCTTAATTTTGCTGTTTATGATGTCCTTGATTTTAGGATTTCTAGGATCAGCAAGTATGCTTCTATTTCCCAATGCTCTGTTACCACTTTCTGATCTGCCTTGATACCAGCCCACAATCTTGCCGTTTGCGATTTCTTCAGCAACTTTGTCCACTAGTTTATCAAATGGCCACTTTTCAAAATTCATACCAGTAAAGATATCACTGTCAATATCATGTTCTTTGCCGGCAAATACACTAGGCCTATGTAGTGTGCCAAGTAAGAAATACTCAGCATGGATATATGTACCGATACTTTGTCCTTCGTCACCTACTGCGGGCGGAACATGAACCTGTGTGTAATGTTTTGTAAGTTCTTCATTCATGTATCCGTTATATGCTACACCGCCAGCAACACAAATGTTGTCACAGCTTTTTAACGGATATACATGTTCCTTGATGAGTTTAATTGTTACATGCTGTAGTGTGTAAGCAATATCTTCTTTGGGGATATTATCAATCACTGTACTTGCGTAATCAGGAAGTCTATGATTAGGATTCATAAGATAGGCTTCAATCATAGCATGTGCTTGATAACTATATTTTCCGTATCCTGCTAGGCCCATAACTTTACCAGCATCAAGATATTTAAAACCAATGTCTTGTGCTATTCTATTCCATAAGCCGCCAATTGGTATTTTATTAGATAGGTCTGTGATATCGCCGGCTTTGTTTACAAAAATACAACTAAACTTCCAACCTCTACCATCAATGGCTAGTACATCAGATTCTGAAAAGCCGCTAGTAAGTAAAGCATAGGTAGCATGTGACTGATGGTGATCAATGTAATAGATGTTGTCTTTGAAATATGGTTCCCATAAGTTTATTGGATTAAATTCTAAAAATTCTTTTGTTGGAAAATATCTATCTAATAATTCTGTTACAAATTCTTCTCCAAGGTTAGAAACTGTGAGAGCAAAAATGTTTTCGTCATCTCTTTTTTCAAACTTTGGTAATACGTAATCTAAGAAAAACTTTCTACTCGGAATAGGATTGTGGGGGTTCTTTCTATCCAGGTTATGTTTTACTCTATTATGGCGTTCTATTTGATTATGAAAGGAGCCGTCATATGTATTATGGTCGTGAATATTTAATGCTACTGAATTAATGTTCATGGTGTTTCTAATGCTAACTTCTCTAAAATTTCTAACTTACGTTCGGCAGGTCGTGGCGGAATGATATCCATACAGCGTGTACAGTATTCTTCAAATTCAAACAGTTCGTAATTCATCATTTTATCAATGTTTTCTTTTGTAACGTCAAACTGTCTAGACCCATTAATTACTTTTCTACTACAGTGTCTAATCTTTTTAAGTTCAAAGTCAAACACAGGTACTTGTGGAAACTTAGCACAAATACGTCTTTCAAGCTCAGGCGCTTGTACAAGTTCATGATCTGTAAAGAAGTCTGGAGAACGTGAATTGTATTCTTTGAACTCTGTGTTCTTATGATCAATATGGCTGATATCGTGTTTATCTCTGTAATTAAAATATCCAGGTGTTTCAATAATCAAATTGTAGTTGTTTAAATCATTAGGCTCAAACCATTCGTAGTTGCCTAACTTTTCAATTCTATCTTCGTAAAAGTCAAGGATCAAATGTTCAATATAAATGATTTCTGGATCTTCAAGTATGTGCGGATAAAATTTTCTAATCAAAGAATTAGACAACACTTGGATAACAAGATTTTCATGTTTTTTGATTTCTGCGATTACTTCATCTAAGTTTTTAATTAGTCCTGGCTCACCACCTAACAAACAGATACGTGTTTTGTATGGGCTCAGACCATCTAAAATTGTACGCAAGAAATCCATGTCAACATGTAAATTTCGCATCTCCAGCGTCCATGCTGTACAGTAGTGACAACTCTTGTTACAACTTTTACTAAGATAAAAGTCAACAGTTCTGTATTCCGATCCTTTAAGATCTTCTAGTGTTAATATCTTGCTCATGTATATACTTACTTTACTCTAGTAGTTGTTACCGTTAAGTTTGACTGCTGTTGTTTTTTCGAAACTAGGAAAACGCCATTTCTCGTCATCGTCACCTGTTCTAAACTTAGGTGCTATGTCTTTGTTGCGTACGGTAGAATGTAATCTTCTATCTGTTCCTACATTTTCGTATCCTACACCTACAATAAGTTTTGGATTTTGTTTTAGGCCAAGCATATCTCTAATAGCTCTAGTATCCATAGCACTACAAATTCCTGTTTTGTATCCTAATAAACCTGCTGTAAGTATAAGCTCTCCTACTGCTATTCCCATAGAATAACTTAAATTTTCATTATATAATTGTCCTGCTTTTGAGTTAGGATTTTGTTTTCCTAGCATGTTAGTTCCGCCTCTAGTTTCACCTTCATGCCTTACAAAGACAAAAACACTATTGGCATGTATCTGGCTGTTGGTCACTGATCTATCTTTGTCTTGCCAAAAATTACCGTCATCATCTAAACCAAATAAACCTTCTTTGTCACCAGGATCTTTCATAAGTGAAAATAATTTAGTTTTGTCTACTATGCTTTGAATCGTGTCAGCGTCTGTAAAAACTTCTAAACTATAGTGTGTTTCATTTTGTTTTGACGGACTATTTGTAGCCGCATAGATTAATGTATCTAAATCTTCTTGCGGAATAGTTTTAGATAAATCATAGTTACGCTGTGCCCGTTGTACTGAGTCGATTGCTTTTTTAATATCCATTGTTATTCCTTAAACTGTACTATTTCGTCTATGCTAGGTTTATCTTCTAACAAAGGTTGCGATTCATTAAAAGCATTTGTTTTTAAAGGATCTTCTATTTCCGCTTTGTAACCTATCTGAACTACTAATAGAGGTGCTTCTGTAATCTGTGGCAAACTATCCCAACTTAGACCAACGTTATTTTTATTTTTACTGTATTCACCACGCTGTCCTTTCCAGGACCAATCAGGAAAGGATCTAATGTAAGAAATTGCCAAATCATTTTCCAAACAAAGTCCTGCTAGTATTTTTGTAAACATACCTACCTCAATTGCCGCTAGTGTCCGGTTTGAGTTTTCTCTAAATCTATGTTCATCAATTTGTGTATATCTTACCGAAGGCTTTCCGTCTTCAAACATTTGTTCATAATCTTTAATAAACTTATTTTTCTTTGCTTTTCTTAATTCAAAAACTAAAACCCAACCCGGCACATTATTGTTAGTACCTCGTACCATATGTTCTTCCGTACTTCTGTCGTAATGGTTTACAGAACCAGTTGGAAATAAACAACAAATTTGTTCTACTATACGCTTTTCTTCCAAATTATCTGGCCCAAAAGCATGAATCTTAAAAGGAAACAGATTTTGTTTTGATGCTGAAACATTTTGTGTTCGTTTAAGTAGGTCATAAATTAATTCTTTGCTTGGCATTTTATGTGGATCCCAGGCGGCTCTTATCTGTCTTCTCTTTGAAAATAATTCTTCTATACTCATAGCATATTCACCACATCTTCAAAATTAGGCTTTCTATCTTTTTCTGGTGGTACATCATCTTTTTTGTAACGTAAACCATAACCAGCTAATTGTATAAACAAAGGACTATGATTAATAAATGACCATTCATCCTCTTGCCAGTATTCTAATTCTGTTGGCATACAAGCAACATAAGATACATCAAGACCTAAATCTAAAATCTTTGTTGAAAAATTAGCTGAAAACATTCCAGCTTCTACTCTTGCTGTTTTGTTTGCCGAGTGATATTTTTTTGTACCTTTATCAAAAGTTTGTTCAAAGACAATGCCTTTTTTAATAAGCCTTTCATGAACTGGATTATGTTTTGTTACAACTCTTTGTGTATAGATCAATACATAAGGTGCACTTTTTATATTTCTAAAGTTTGGTACAATTCTATTTTTTTCACAGTATTTGTCATACTTTTTTATACTAGCAAAATTTTCACCGTTGGCTCTCATTTGTTGTTCTAATACTTTATAATACAACAATTCTCGTAATTGATTTTGTGAAGGACCTATTACATGAACACTGTAATTCATAAACTGGTTTTTTGATGGAGTATATCTCCAAGCATAATCTAATGCTTGGTTTATTAGGTCAGGATCAACACTCTTTTGTTGATTAAATTCTAAAACGTAAGCATACTGCTTCATTTATCATCTCCCTCCCAAAATTCAAATATTGTTTCAAATGGCGGGTCAGTATTATATTTTGGATCATTTTCCAATGTACCATCTGGTGTAAGCCTTTGGTAGAAATATTCTATTCCTTTACCTAATGTCATCATAAGCACAGGTCTAAATCCGCTGTCACTGCTTACAAATGGTAAAGATTTCGGCCACATTTTTTTATCATTGTGAAAGCAAATATTGTAACTGACGTCCCAACCTCTGTCTAGTGCCGCACCTGTAATTGCTTTAGCAACCATTCCAACTTCAATAGCGTTTGATTCTCTATTTTTTGTATTTACAAAATTATGATCTTCTAGTTGCCAGTGGCTTGCTGTAGCATCAAAATGATATCTGAAATGTGGATTAGGAGGCGCAATCCTAGGCGTAACTATAAATGTCCAGGGAGCACTTTTCAAATGATACAATCCTATATTTTCATTGTATTGTTCTGATTGTGTTGTAGTCCCAAACGTATCATAGTCTTCTTGTATTTTTCTACCTTCTGCCATATTCCAAAGCATTTCACTTCTTTTTCGATCAGGTCCTAGCACCCAAAACTTATATGCGTATGCTTTTTGTTTAGATGTAGCTAGACTGTATCCTATTTTTAAAATCTCTTCAACTTCAGCTTTTGTAGGAATTATTTTTGTGCTATAATGAACTACGTGTTTTCTTTTCCCTAATGAGTCTTCAATCATCCTTTTGTCTCCTAAAAAGATACAGATACTATAGTAATTATCTTATCTACTTCTTCGTCAGTTAACCAAGCATGTATAGGTAATGACAAAACAGTATCTGATGCTAGTTGTGATTTCACACAATCGTCTTTACGCATGTTCATGTTATTGTACATGCTATTTTTTGATAATGGTGTTTCATAGTGTATACTTGCGTTTAAAGCGTCTTTAACTTGTTTTCTTGTGTCTTTGTCCTCTGCCCTAATCACATACTTGTGATAGTTATGGTTCAAGCCGTTGCCGTTGCTCTGTACAACAAATGGTAATTCACTGAATACTTCGTCATAACGTTTTGCTATTTCCTGTCTACGTACCTGATTCTCTTTATGGAACTTTAGTCGCTGTTTTATAATCATTCCGTTAAGAACGTACATTCTACTGTTGTAGCCCAGTCTACTAAAATCTTTGTCCTTGCCATGTCTACGAATCATTTTCACACGTTTAGCAAGTTCCTCATCGTCGGTCATTACAACTCCGCCACCGTTAATACCAGCGATGACCTTGTTGCTGTTGAAACTGAATACACTAACATCGCCAATAGTTCCTGCATGTACACCATTCAAACTGCTTCCTAAACTTTGTGCCGAATCTTCAATAAACACAATGCCTTTTTCTTTACAGTAGTTTTGTAATTCTGTGGTATCACTCATGCTACCGAACAGATGTGGATATACTATTGCTTTTGTATTAGGCGTTGTCATACGCTTTACACTTTCAATATCTATGTGATAGGTATTAATATCTATATCACAAAATACAGGAATAGCACCTACCATGTTCACACAGGCACTACTGCTTATCCAACTAAAATCAGTAACAAGAACTTCGTCGTTTGCTCCTATGCCATAAGCAAGTAAAGTGAAATGTAATGCGTCGGTAGCACTGCCTACACTTACTACATGCTTTCTACCAATCCAATCAGCAAAGTACTTTTCAAAATCTTCGTTGTTTTCATAATTTGATTGTGACATAAATTTATCAAATATATCAAGATAAGCAGATCTATGTTGCTTGTACTCTCTGTCCCAACCTTCATAACTAACCATAATTTGCTTCCTTTGTTTTTGTGTTCATTATATCTACGCCGCAATGACACCATTCTTTTTTACACACCACAGGATCTAGTTCTTCAGTTACTAGTCCTTCAAAGATGTTTCCTACTGTTCTTCCTTGTCCACAAGTGCTTTGATGTATATCTCCGTCTCTGGAAATAAACAAATTTTCATATACGTTACAAGTCCAATCTTTAAATGTATTTTGCCTTGCTATAATGATTTGGTTGTCTGTGTATTTGGCTACTTCATTTGTATCAGTAATACAAATCTTTCGAAACATGTCTTTTTCTTCAGGAAACGTAATTTTATTTTCGTTATTATGTGTCTCAAAAAAGTCTAAATGTTCTTGTTTTTCGTAATAATATGGTTCAACTTCTGACGTAAGAGATGCTAATACAGGAGTGTATTCAATTCTATAAGTTTCACAACGTTCTTTAATCTTCCTAGCAACTTCAAGACAGTCTTGCCAACTATTTTTATTCATCATTATTTTTGTTTTTAACTTTACTTTATCCTGTAGGAATTCACTAATATTTAAATAGTGTTCCACATCAGTAAATTCGGTATGAAAACTGCCTATTACAATATCAAAATACTTGTAGTTTTCCTTCCACCAATCTATATCTCGTGAAAGATTTGTGTTTAAACTTATTCTTCTTTTGTCTTTGTCAACTAGTTCACTAAATTTTTTAGCAACAGAAATTGTTCCTTTCCATGCTGACGGTTCTCCTCCAGTTAATTTTAAAAAGAACTGTTCAATACCTTTAGATTGATATGTTTTAATAATACGTTCAAATACATTTAATGACTGTTGTATCTTGTCATTATTTTTGTAATCACCACCGTTACTATATTCGTTACAATACGAACACTTGAAGTTACACCAATTGTTTACTTGCCACAATATGGTTAGGTAGGGTTTGGTTTCAGGTTTAATTGTAACAATACCATCAGATGGTATCATAGTTTTCTTCCTTGCGTTTTCTTTGTATTTTATGCCAATGCTCCATTCTAGTAGTCATATTTCCCCAATACTCTTTTTTAACACGTTCTTGTAAATGTTTTTTGTCAGGGCTAGTAAGTTTAAAATCTACATTTTTTCTAAGCAATGGATTGTTTGGATTAAATCCTCTGTTAGTGTTTACAAGGACCAAGCTGAAGTCTTCTTCTTTGGCGATTTTAATTGCCTCATCAACTTCGTGTTCATTGTAACCAAATATTATATACTGCCAAACTACATTATGACCAAGGTCTCTGCCTAACTTCATATACTTCCAAACTTCTTTGAAATTTGAACCTATACGATATAGTTCACTTTTTTCGTCAATTCCGTCTACACCAAAATACCAAGCATTTCTTCCTAGTCCATAATCATATGCTTCGTACCACCAGTCTTTTGTCATGCCTGATCCATTAGTAGCAATACGCAAACACTTTTTCTGTTCATCTGCCATTCGCAAAAAATTTAAGAAATTTGGATGATAGATTGGATCTGAAATTTGTCCGCAAAAGGTGATATTGGGATAGTAGTCTAGAATTTTTTGAAAATCTTTATCTTCAATGTCAAATGACCTACGGATCTGATCTTGACTTGTATGTTTTTGCCTAATACATTGTGGACATCTCAAAATACATCTATGAGAAATATCTAAGTTAGGACGTACCCATCTCTGTTCTTTAGCATACGTATCAGTCACCCTTGCCATTAGACCGTCCTTTCACTTCCATCATTTCTTCTTTTTTTACTTCGGCTACATCAATATCAACACCGCACTTCTTTTTACACATATAACTTGCGTTTTGCGGTTTATTTAAAATTATTTGGAAAAAGTTTTCCCATTGATCAGATGTAAAAATATCTTCTAGCTTTTCATTGTTTGCTACAGCAAGTTCTTCATCTTTAAGACCCATTTCTTTGATATATCTATATACAGGCGGATCATCCATCCAACAACAAGGTAGCATAAATCCATCTGAGGTGTATGCCGCACCTTTCTGCATCTTATCTCCAAACATAAGACATTTAGGTTTAATGTACATTTAGTTCCTTTACTGCTTCTAGTATGGGCTGTATGTTTGGTTTACTTACGTCTCTATTCCAATACACACTGCCGCCGTCTTTTATATCTTTATCCCTGCGATAAATCACATCTTTACCGTAATACTTACACTCTTGAAAAATCCTAGGTGCTGGGTCAAAAGTGCTCTTAGTATATACATAAGTTTCAAACAACCCCATGAGATTGTGAACGGGTACAAACACATTGTTATGTTTTATATTAACATATTCTGCGTCATATGTCAAGATCCCATGATCAGGAAATTCATCTATGACTTCTTCAACACTAGCATAATACTCTTTGTTAGTTCCTAAAAAAAGATGTTTGAATTGTGTTTTTTGCGTAGGGTGCCTGTGTATGTCAAAATTAATTGTTTTTTCAAAATGTTTGCCTACGCCGTTGGGATAGACTTCCGTATCACATAGATCAACAATTTTTTCAGGATTGTAAAATTCTACTGCTAATGGATATTTTGTAGGATGGTTTTCGCTGTATACACTAATTAGCTTACCCGAAAACAATCTCTTAAGTGTACGCTGTTGTACTTGGCTGTAATCGTTGAAACTCTGCCAACTGAGTGTAAGCATACTACGACCCATGATAAGTGTTACATCATTATCGTTAGGAATATATGTATCTATAAGAATAGGCCCGTATGTGTTAAACTTTTGTGTGATGGCATTTTCATAATCATATTTGCTGAAATCTCTGTGACGTATAATCACCACTTGTGCTGGAAATCCTGCTTTGTTCAGCATATCACAATACTCACAACTGTAGTACAAAAGTCCGTCAACGGGTTTGCTTGTAACTGCTATATTGATCATAATTCTTTTTCAATAACTTTTAATATTTTATTAGCCATGATTGATTGTGTTTTTACACCAGGATGGCCATCGGGCATTTCATCTACTTGAAATTTTCGGTGACATAGTTGAACAAAATCAACTTTGTTCCATTTTGGTAAATGAATTTTTTTATCCCAAAAAGGTAAAAGCCCTTTTCCTCGCTCAACGTAAGGAATAGGCATTACTGTGAAGTGAAAATTTTTGATGCCTAATCCATCTAAATGATATTTGGCATGATTGATCCATGCTATATCTTCTATAAAACTATGAAAGGGCTCGTATGAATTTTTATAATAAAATTGTAATATCTTTTTTTCTTTTTTTGTCCAGTCTTTGAAGTTTTCATTTTGGCTTGGCAAAATTTTTAAATCGCAACGTTTTCCTTTGTTTTCTCTAAAAATAACATCTCTGTGCCAAAACGTCCAATAAAATATAGCAATATCATCTTCGTCAAATTCTGTATCTAAAACTTTCATAGCACATTGCTTGTTACTGCCGCCAGGTATTCCTTGATTCAAAACTTCATATTCTAGTTTCATTCCTAATACTGCCGGCCAAGCAAATCTACTAGGCAAGCCTTTGCTTTCGCTCCAGTCTGGTAATCCTTCTCCGTAAGTAAAACTACAACCAAAAGCAACAATCCTAGGCATCAAATTTTTCCTTTAGCCAATCAAAATCGTTTATTAACCGAAGATCAGACCTCCTAGAAAGGCCAAACTCCATACCAGCGGTAGCGCCTGCCAAAGCGTATTCCCCAAATGGTCTATCGTGTCCCACGGTTGTCCAAGTTTTGAGTCTTG
>MDSZ01193670.1_pt1 | contig 13563 bp, 15 predicted proteins | sample 811201 | NCBI WGS metagenome assembly MDSZ01 (sample SAMN05326647, study PRJNA326480) | marine metagenome | isolation source: seawater | place: Indian Ocean: North | collected 2010
CAGCTTTTTTTCTTCTTTTAGCCATCTTTAGCTCCCTTTTTTTTTCGAATCTTTATGATTCGATAAGTTATCCTTTTTTTATTTTTTTTAGATAGTTATGTCAAATATATATTTTTAGAAAAAAAATTAGAAAAAAAAATTTCTATTAAAAAAAAATTAAAAAATTAAAAAAGGTAAGTAAATAGCCATTAATAAACAATTTATTTAATAATATTATTGATAAAGTTTTTCAAAATTATTTTTATATTTTTGAATAATTTTATATCTTTTTAACTTTAAAGTTGGTGTTAACATTCCATTTTCAATTGAAAATTTTTCTTTTATTACAAAAAATTTTTTTATTTTTTCAATTTTTGATAGAGAATTATTTATTTTTTCAATTTCTTTTTGAATTTCATCCTCTGAAACTGTTTTTTCATCGTTTAAAATTAATAAACTTATTAGATAAGGTTTGTTATCACCATAAACGAGTGCTTGTTCTATTATCTCTGAGTTGATTAGCTCATTTTCAATTCTCAAAGGAGATATGTTATCTCCACCTGGTGTTATTAGAATATCTTTTTTCCTATCTGTAATTATCAAATAATCATTTTTTATAACTCCAATATCACCGGTGTATAACCAACCATCCTTTAATACTTTTTTTGTTTCCTCTTCATTATTCCAATAACCTAACATTACATTTTCACCTTTAACTAAAATTTCACCATCCTCAGCAATTTGGACCTTATTTCCTTTAAATGGAGGTCCTACTGTTTCAACTCTAATATCGTGAATAGGATTACAACTTACTACTGGTGATGTTTCGGTTAAACCATAACCTTGCAGGGTCGGCAAACCAATAGCATTCAAGAAAGTTCCTACCTCCTTATCTAATGCACCTCCACCAGAAACAAAGGTTTTTAAATTACCACCAAATTGATCTTTAATTTTTTTTCTAACTATTTTATCCAATATAAAGTCTATTAATTTTTCTACTTGGGATAATGGTTTTTTATTAATTTTTTTTCTTCCTAGATATAACATTTTAGAAATTAGTGTTTTTTTAAAACCTGTTGCCTTATTAAAAGAAGAGTTAATTTTAGAGTAAAGATTTTGATAAAATCTTGGAACTGCTGTCATTATTTGAGGTTTGCAGTCATTCATATTCTTTATTAATTTTTCTATACTTTCAGCATAAAAAATTTTTGCTGCAATACTAATCTGAACAAATTGAACTGTATGCTCATATGAGTGTGATAAGGGTAGCCAGGTTAAAAATCTAGTTTGTTTCTCCATTAGTGGATGTAATATTTCTAAGGCACCCTCACAATTATTTAATATACCACCATGACTTAAAATAACCCCTTTTGGATTTCCTTGTGTACCAGAAGTATAAATTATACAGGCTGCATCTTTTCTTTTTAAATTTGATAATGGAATTTCACTATTTTCATTTTTTAAATCTTCAAATAAAAGATCAGTTCTTTCATAATCTGAAAAATGGAATTCTAATTTCTCAAAAGAAAAAATTTTAATTTTTTTATTTTTTAAGATATTTTTAATTTTTATAAATTGTTCTTGATTAGAAACTATAATAACTTTTGGATCACAATCATTAATAATGTAATCATAATCCCTTTCTGCATAAGTTGTATATGCTGGTACAGTAATACCACCTGATAACATAATTGCTAAATCAGATATAAACCATTCAGGTCTATTTTCGGATATTAATAAACAACGGTCTCCTTTATCTATATATTTTTTTATTTGATTGGACAGCTTTTTTATTGAAAGAAAAGTCTTATTCCAACTAAATTCATTTTTAGGTTCTTTAAGTGAGCTAAGTAAAATATTATTTTTATCTTGAGTTTTATACTGATCAAAAAATAATTGTAATAAGTTATTTGTTTTACTTAAATTCATAATTGCCTTGGTGGGCAAAGAGAGACTCGAACTCTCACAGTATTGCTACTATTGGATTTTGAGTCCAACGCGTCTACCAGTTCCGCCATTCGCCCCATTGTTTTTAATATATCTTACTTAATTAAATTTATTCTAACAATAATCAATTTTATAAATTTAATTTTAAATTTTCATTAATATCTGTAATAACAGATTTCCAATCATCTCGAGTTTTTTGCCTAAATATTTTCAATTTTGGATACCATATAAAATTTTCATTTTGAATTTGCCATCTCCATTCTGGATTATAATGAAGTAATAGCCAAGTTTCCATTTCTAGCGTGCCTGCTATATGAGCTATGGCTGTATCAGTTGTTAATATGATATCTAAATTTTTAATTATTGAAATAGTGTCTTCAAAAGCATTGCCTTTATTGTCCATTTCCGAAGAAAAATCAACGATATAGTTTTCAAGTTTAAGTTTTTTTATTTGATGAACAGCGAAACCTTTTTGAAGATTAATAAAATTAAAATGTTTATTTTTTATTAATGGAGTTAATATCTTCAAATTTATAGATCTCATAAAATCTCTCTGAAAATTATGGTCGCCTTGCCAACTAATACCTATTTTTTTTCCTTTAAGATTTTTTAATTTTTGTTTCCATTTTCTCAATTTATTTTTACTTATGTAAATAAAGTTATAATTTTTTAAAAAATTTTTTTCTTTTGAATAAATTATTTTAGGCATACTCAATAAAAATATAAAAAAGTCAAAAACTGGTAATTCGCCACTCCCATCTCTTAAATCTAAATTTTTATTTTTAAAAATATGAAATAATTTTTTTTCAACTTTAAAAATTATATTTACATCATATTTTTTTTGTAAGTAAAAAACGTATCTGGAAAATTGAATTATATCTCCTAATCCCTGTTCACATAAAACTAACAAAGTTTTTTTATTTAAATTTTCACCTTTCCATTCATTGTGATTATTTAGCAAAGATTGATCATAAGAGTTAATAATTTTTCTATACTCATAGTTACTCAATCCTTCATAAATTTCACCAGTATATAATTGAAAATAACTATAGGAATAAAGTGTTTTAGGATTTTTAGGATTTAAGTTCAAAGCTTTTTCAAAAAATATTTTAGAATTTATATAATCAGAGTTTCTTAAGTAAACATTTGCCAAATTAATTAATGTATTAATATTATTTTTATTTTTATTATACGAATTTAAATAATGATTTAGTGATAAATTATTATTTCCTGAATTTAAAAATAAATATCCCATAAGATTTTGATATACTTCATCGACTTTAAATAATTTTTTTTTTTTTTCTAATAAAATCTTAGAATCCTTGAATTCTTTTAAGTTTATTTGAGCTATTACTAAACTAACCAAATAATTTAAATTTTCAGGATTTTTTTCAACTAATTTACTAAAAATTTTTTTTGCTAAATTATATTCCCTCTTATTTAAATAAATCTTCCCAATATAATAGTGGGCATCTATAAAATTTTTTTTTAAAGATGCTACTTTATTAAAATATTTGAGAGCAACGTTAATTTTTTTTTGTTCATAAAGTGAAATGCCCAGTAAAAATAATGATTGAGTATGATTTGGAAAATTGTCTATTATCTCTAAAAAGATTTGCTCTGCAAAAATGTAATTTTTGTTTTTAATAAATTCAATGCCTTTTGTATATTTTTTGTCAATTGAGAACTCTTTTCTATATTGCATACATGATTTAATATATCATTTTGAATCTATTAATCATTATGATTTATTATATCAATATATTTTAGTTAATTAATGAGATATAGTTATTTTAGAATGAGGGAAAATTATCAAAAACTATTTAATATTAGAAAAAGCTTAGACATTTGGGAAAAGGAACTCGGCATAGATAAGTTAAGTACTAAAAGTAAAATTATAATTGAATATCTATTGTCTTTAAAAAAACTTCCGGTCCCAATTAATGAAATTAGAAAAGATAATTTTATAGAAAAAAATATGAGTGTCGCAAGTTTTAATAGATGTATCAATGAACTACTTAAAGTAAAAAAAATCAGGCTTTCTTCAAACCCAACTGACAGAAGATCTCAAGATATTGAACTTATTTAAATGTATTTACATTTTTTAAAAGTAAATATTTTAATTGTAATTTTGTTTATTTTAAGTTTTTCTTTAATATCTATTCCTGTAGATATAGAAGATTTTAATTATGGGAGTTATTTATTTTTACCACATGCGGTTAGAGTTATTGCTGCTGCTGTTTTTGGTAAAATAGCATTCTGCGGTTTATTTGTTTCACATTTATTAGTAGCAGAATTTTCCTCATCAAGATCTATTGATATTAATTTGTTACTATCTCTAATTGGCTCATCGTCATGTTATATTGCTGTTTTTGTTTTAGATATATTTAAGATATCAAATAAAGATTTTAACAAAATTAAGTTTGAACAATTACTATTTCTCATTTTATTTTCTTCCATATTGAATTCCATTGGATCTTTTCTAGTTTTTGATAATATTTTTATTTTTTCAAGTTTTAAATTTATTTTTTCATATTTGATTGGTGATTTTCTTGGTGGTGTTGTAGGTTTTTATATTTTTATTAAAATTTATAAAAATTTTAAAAATTAATTATATGATTAAAGATTTATATAATAAAACAATTAAGCTTGCAGGACATAGGTTTTCAAAAATTATATTAGGTTTTATGTCGTTTGTAGAAAGCTTTATATTCCCAATTCCACCTGATGTTTTAATTATACCTATGACAATAGCAAAGAGGGAAGAGTGGGTTAGAATAGCCTCGGTTGCACTGATTGGTTCTGTTCTTGGTGCTTGTTTAGGATATTTAATTGGTTATGTTTTTTTTAATGAAATAGGCTTAAGAATATTTGAACTATACGGAGTTGATAATACATCATTCTTAAAAGATAAAATGTCCTCTGAAGGTGGTGTTATTGCATGGGCTACGTTGTTGGCAATTGCAGGGTTTACACCAATTCCTTTTAAACTCTTGACAATAACAAGTGGATTTGTTCATTTTAACTTATTTTATTTTATTATTGTATGTATTTTGACTAGAGGTTCGCGTTTTTTTTTAATTGCTTATCTGATAGGTAATTTTGGTCCTACTATGGGAAAAATTTTGGAAAAAAAACTTATTAAAATTTCTATAATTGTTTCTATAATATTAATATTATTTGCTTTTTTTGTTTATAAATTTTTATTAGATTTTATTAATTAGTATGTCGTTTTTTTTTAGTAGAAAAAAAATATATATTTTAATTTTTTTATTTTCACTTACTATAATAAGCAGTGTTCTCTATATAGAATTTATACTTGGACAAAAACCATGTGTTCTTTGCGTATATCAAAGAATACCTTTTGTCTTAGCTCTATTTATATGTTTTGTTGGATATAATTATTCAAAAGCAGATAATATTTTAATTTTGCTGATTGCAATTTTTATTTTAAGTATCATAATTTCTGGCTATCATTTTGGAATTGAGAATAATATTTTTAAAGAATTTTCAGGTTGTTCGGTAAATAATACAGAGGCTACAAGCAAAACAGAAATATTAAAATCTCTTCAAAATATGCCATCTAGTTGTAAAGAGGTAAATTTTACATTATTTGGCCTATCTTTATCTGGATTAAACTTTTTGTCATCTTTGATAGTTGCAATTTATTGTATAAGAACTTTGGTCTATGAAAAAAACTGATAAAAAAAAACTTGAAGAGTTTATTAGAGTTGATCATGCTGGTGAGAGAGGAGCGATAAAAATATATGAGGGTCAATTATTAGCTCTTAAAACATTTTACAAAGATATACAATTGCAAAAAACAATAGAAGAAATGCAAATCCATGAGAAAGAACACAGTGAATTTTTTGAGAATGAAATTATTAAAAGAAAAATTAAACCAACAAAATTTTTACATCTTTGGGACTTACTTGGTGTAGGTTTAGGTTTCGGTTCAGCTATTCTTGGAAAAAAAGCTGCTTTATTATGTACAGCATCAGTTGAAGAAGTAATAGATGATCATTACAAAAATCAAATTAATCAACTTGGTGAAGATGAAAAAGAATTAAAAAAAAAAATAAAAAAATTCCGATCTGATGAGCTTCATCATAAAGATATTGCGTATGAAAAGGGCGCTTCAAAAAAAGGTCTATATTCTATTCTTGATAAAATTATAAAAAGAAGTTCAAAACTAGCAATTACTATTTCAGAAAAAATTTAATTAACTATCTAGCACAACATCCCAATATAAATAATCCATCCAGCTTTTATGGAGAAAATTGGGAGGAAAATTTTTACCGTTTTTATGAAGATCTTCTGTCGATGGTTGGTATGGCCATTGATTAAGTTTCATTCCAGAATATTTTAATAACCTCCCACCTTTCTTTACATTGCAAGATGAGCAAGCAGTTACGACATTATCCCAATCTGTTTTTCCTCCTTTTGATCGAGGCAATAAATGATCGAATGTTAGTTCATTTTTACTTCCACAATATTGACAAGTAAATTTATCTCTTAAAAAAACATTGAACCTTGTAAAATTTGGATTTGACTGTGGTCTTATAAAAGATTTTAATGCTATAACACTTGGTAGCTTCATACTAAATGAAGGACTTCTAATTGTACGATCATAATAACTTACAATAGAGACCCTATCTAAAAATACTGATTTTATAGAGTCTTGCCAACTCCATAAAGACAAAGGATAATAACTAAGAGGCCTATAATCAGCGTTTAAAACTAGTGCCGGGCATTTTTCTAATGAAAGTGTTTGTTCTGACATCGAAATCATAACGTTATGTTATATTATTTAATTTATTAAATCAACGTAACAAAATTTAAAATAAGTTATTTAATTTTAAAATTTTTTTTAAAAAAATTTAATGCCGCACTTGAAGCTTCGATAGGTATGTGATGACCACAATTCTCAATCATTAAGGTTTCAATATTTACTTTATTTCTCAAAAAAAAATCTTTGGCATCTAATAAACTGCTCGCAGGAACTATTTCATCAGAGTCACCATGAATTAATAATATATTTGTTATAGATTTTATTCTTGAGGATAAATACTTTTTGTCTATTATTTTTCCAGAAAAACCAACAATTGAATTAAATTTTTCATTATTTGTTAATCCTACATTAAGTGACATCATGCATCCCTGGCTAAAACCAGAGATAGAAATCTGTGAATTTTTTAAATTATATTTCCTCTTTACCTCCTCAATATACTGATTTATTTTTAACTCAGCTATCTTTACTTGTTCAAGAGTATATTCAAAGTTTTCATTGCTTAAATCAAACCACTGAAAACCAGAAGGATTTATCTTACAAACTTCGTGACCATCAGGACATAAAAAAACTGTATTCTTTAAAAATCTTTTCCAATTTAAGGTAAGCGTGCTAATATCTTTTCCGTCACCCCCATATCCATGTAACAAGATTACAGCACTATTTATTTCTATGTTACTTTCGGGTTTTATTATTATTGTATTTAGACAAAATGTCATACATGACTATTTATGTTTTTTTATAAAAAAAAGAAACTAAAATAAAAAATATGTTTTCAGAAATAGTAATTAAAATTCTATCTTTTATTTTACTTGCTGGGGTTGCTATTGTCCTAATATTAGGAATTAAAACTCTTTTTAAAGGTGAAGATAAAAAGTATTCTAACAAATTAATGCAACTTAGAGTATTGCTACAGTTTGTTGCTATAATTGTTTTAATTTGTCTAGCTTATTTCTTTAAAGGTTAAATATTATTTTTTAACCAATTTAAAAATTCCTCATTTTCAAAATCAATCGATCCAATAATTCTTGCGAACTCATAACCTTTTTTATTAATAAAAATACTAGTTGGTATGCCTCTAAGTCTAAAATGTTTTGCAATTTTACCACTTTCAGCAAAATGACTATTTAAATTTTTTATATTTAATTCTTTAAAAAAATTTTGAGTTAATTCAAAATCTTCATCTCCAATATTTATAAGGATAATTTTAAAATTTTTAAGATTTTTTTTTTTGAGACTTGATAAAGAAGGAATTTCTTCTTTACAAGGAGCACACCATGTTGCCCAAAAATTAACAAGCAAAACTTTAGAATTAAAATCTTTTATTGATAAAAGTTCATTTTTTGAGTTAAAAAATTCTATATCACCGACTTTTTTTTGATTTTTATTTATTAATAGATTTTTAATATTTGTTTCAGCTATTGAATATGTATGACTAGATGCTATTAAGTATATTAATACTATTAAGATTTTTAAAAAAAAATGTTTCATTTAAAATATTACATGTAAATACCATGAGTAAGAATAAAAACAATCAGCCTATTTGGGGCAATAGAATAAAAAGAAGCCAATTTAACCTATTCAAAAAAATTGGTAGCTCAATAAATATTGATAAAAGATTATTTAGTGAAGATATTGAAGCATCGACTGTTCACGTTGAGATGCTTTTTAAACAGAAGATTATTAATTTCAAAGTTAAAAATAAAATCGTTTGGGGTTTAAAAAGAATTAAAAATGAAATAATTAAAAAAAAATTTTCTTTCGATGATAACTTGGAAGATATACATATGAATATAGAGAACAGACTATTTGAGCTGATAGGTGAAGATGCAGGATTTATACACACAGCAAGATCTAGAAATGATCAAGTTTTAACTGATTTAAAAATTTGGATGAAGAAATCTACAAATTCAATTATCAAAAATATAGATATTATAAATAAAACAATAATTAAAAATGCTGAAAAAAATACTCAAACAATAATGCCAGGATTTACACACCTAAAGAATGCGCAACCAATTTCACTAGCTCATTATTTTTTGTCTTACATAGAAATGTTTTCAAGAGATAAAAAAAGATTTTTAAATAATTTCGAAAGTTTAAATGAAAATCCTTTAGGGGTAGGAGCTCTTACTGGGACTTCATTTAATATTGATAGAAATTATACAACAAAAAAACTTGGATTTTTAAGACCTACGAATAATTCTGTTGATACAGTTTCTGATAGAGACTTTGTTTTAGACTTTCTCTACGCTTGCTCTACTTGTGCCATGCATATATCAAGAATCGCTGAGGAATTAATAATTTGGAACTCCGATGCATTTAAATTAATTGAATTAAACGATAGAATGGTAACTGGATCATCTATTATGCCCCAAAAAAAAAATCCTGACCCTCTAGAATATTTGAGAGGTAAAACTGGAATAATATATGGAAATTTATTTTCAATGACAACTATCCTAAAAGGACTACCATTATCTTATTTCAAAGATTTGCAAGATGATAAAGAATTAATTTTTAATTCTTTTGATCAAATAAAAAACTCTTTGTCTATATTAAATGATGTATTTAAAAATATTATAATAAATAAAAAAAGAATGTATGAACTGGCTGAAACTGGTTTTTTAACTGCTACAGATTTAGCCGATCATATGGTTAAAAAACTTAATTATCCATTTAGAAAAGCTTATTTAAAAACTTCTCAAATAGTAAATTACGCCGAAAAACATAAAAAAAAATTAAGTGATTTAAATATGGTAGATTTAAATAAAATTGAACCTAAGCTTAATATTGACGTTTTGAATATATTAAAACTGCACAATTCTATTAAATCTAAAAAGTCTTATGGAGGAACTTCTTTTGACAACATAAAGAAAATGATAAGGAAGTATAAAAAGGAAATATGATAAAAAAAATAATTTTGTTGATGATGTGTATTATCATTTTATATGCCTGTGGCAGAAAAAATGAACCAATATTTAAATCACATAATCAAAACATTATTCATACAATTTCATGAAATATAAAAAAAATATCTTTTCAATTAATAATATAGCTGTTTCAAAGCTTGCAAATAAATTTGGAACTCCTTTGTATTGTTATTCATTTGAAAAAATAAGAGAAAACATAAGAAATTTAAAAAAGAATTTTAAATCCATATCACCACTAATGTGCTTTGCTGTTAAATCAAATCCAAATTTAAGAATTATTCATGAAATTGGAAAAATGGGTTTGGGCGCTGATGTTGTTTCAAAAGGAGAACTTCTGAAAGCTCTTAAAGCAAAAATCAAACCAAACAAAATTGTTTTTTCAGGTGTAGGAAAAACAAAAAGTGAATTAAATTTCGCAATTCAAAAAAAAATATTACTAATTAACGCTGAATCTGAAAGTGAAATTCTAGATATAGAAAAAATTGCTAAATTAAAAAAAATTAAGGTAAATATTGGTATTAGATTAAACCCAAATACCGATGCTAAAACTTTAAGTCAGATCTCAACTGGTAAAAAAGAAAATAAATTTGGAGTTGATAAAATGGAATTTTTAAAATTGGCAGAATATTGTAAAAATTCAAAAAATTTAGAATTAAAATGTTTAAGCGCACATATTGGTAGCCAAATATTAAATTATAAACCTTATGAAAAAATGCTTAAAGTAATAGATAGTATTTTAAAGAAATTAAATCATAAATTTGAGTATATTGATCTTGGTGGAGGTATGGGCATTCGTTATAATCAAAAGGATAAAATGCTTGATTATAAAAGATATAATTACTTTATAAAAAAATTTAAAAATAAAAACAAAAATAAAATAATTTTTGAACCTGGAAGATCAATAATTGGAAATGCTGGAGTGCTACTTTCTAAAGTAATACATCTTAAAGAAAATAAGTTTAAAACATTTATAATTATTGACGCTGGTATGAATGATTTGATGAGACCTGCATTATATAATGCTAAACATGAAATAATTCCTGCAAAAAAAAATAAGATTAAACAAAATAAATTATATGAGTTTGTTGGACCAATTTGTGAAAGTACCGATAAATTCTTAACTATTAAAAAATTTCAAAAAATTAAAAAAAATGATCTTATTGTAATCAGAGATACTGGGGCCTATGGTTACTCATTATCCTCAAACTATAATATAAGACCTAAACCTGCTGAAATTTTAGTAAAAGGTTCAAATTATTCTATAATTCAAAAGAGACAAAAAATTGAAGACCTTATTTAAATTCTGAATGATTAGAGATCTAATATTTAAGATAATCTTTTTTTCAGGAATTTTATTTATAAGTATTATTTTTATACCTGCACTATTATTACCCAAAGAATTAGTTTTGTACGGAGGAAGATTATTTGGGTTGTGGACAAAAATATGTCTTAAACTGATAATGTCGACAAAAATAATTATCAAAGGATCTGAAAATATAGTTAAAAATGAAAAGTTTTTTATTGCTTGTTCTCATCAATCAATGTTTGAAACTTTTTATCTTCAAACAATATTTAATTATCCAAGATTCATTTTAAAATATGAGCTTCTTAAAATACCATTATTTGGATGGTATTTAAAAAAGATAGGTTCGATTTCAGTTAATAGAAATAAAGTGAGTAAAGATAATCTCGGACTAATTGATAAAATAAAAATATCTGTAAAGCAAAGTTTTCGTCCCTTAATTATATTTCCTCAAGCTACCAGGGTTTTGCCGAATGAAAAAATACCATTCAAAAAAGGTGTTGGAAGAATTTATAAAGAATTAGGAATAAAATGCCAACCTGTGGCGATAAATTCAGGTTTCGTATGGCCAAAAAAAGGTTGTTTGATAGCTAATAAAACAATCACAGTATCGATCCTTGAAGCAATAAATCCAGAAATGGATCCAGATGAATTTGTTAATAAAATTCAAAATCAAATTTATTCTGAGCTTGAAAAGTTAAATTAGCCTTTCATGGGCATTACAACATAAATGCTATCGTAATCAGCTGCGTCTCTAATTAAAGCTGGAGAACCAGTATCCTTAAGATATATTTCAATACTATCTCCATCAAGTTGCGATGCAACATCAATTAAATATCTTGAATTAAAACTTATATCTAGTTCATGATCAAATTTAACTGCTAAGCTTTCGGTTCCATCTCCACTATTACTATTGTTTACAGATAGGTCTAGTTTATCTTTAGATAAGTTAAATTTAACACCATCTTTTTTATCTAAAGAAACTGATGCTACTCTATCTACAGAATTCAAAAAAGATTTAAGATCAATCTCAAGTTTTTTTTGATTTTCTTTCGGAATTACCTGGGTGTAATTTGGAAACTTTCCATCAATCAATTTCGAGATTAAAACACTATTATTGAATTCAAATTTAATTTTTGACTTTATGTTCGAAATTTTTACTTCTCCATCAAAGTCCTCTAGGAGTGCACATAACTGAAATATAGTTTTTTTGGGTAATATTATTGGATCAAAATCAATTTTGTCTTTTAACTTAATTTTTGAAATTGACATTCTGTGGCTGTCAGTAGCTGCAGCAGTAAGAAAAAATTTTTCATCCTTATTGGTCTGATGTAAAAAAATACCGCTTAAATAATGTCTTGTTTCATCATTTGATATCGAAAACTTACACTTGTTAAGTAATTTAAGAAACTCTTTTGAATTTAATTGAAACTCATTTTGGTTAAAATTTTCATCAGTTACAGGAAATTCCGAAGCACTTATACAGTTTAGATTAAATAAAGACTTTTCAGATTCAATTTGAATTTTATTTTCACTAGATTGATTAAAGTTAATCTTACTGCCAGATGGAATTTTTCTAATAATATCATACATTATTGAAGAGGAAGTAGTTGTTTTACCTTCACTATTAATTTCAACATTTGAAATTTTTTGTATAAATATCAAATCTAAATCTGTTGCAGTAATTATTAATTTATTATCTTTAATATCTAAAAGTATATTTGATAGAATTGGTAATGTGCTTCTTTTTTCAATAACACCTTGGCAATAACTAAGTGACTTTTGAAGGTCTTGCTGATTTGCACTAAATTTCATTATTTTGATTATATAAAATCTTACTCTTTAAACTATCGATACTCATATTTAATTCGTTATCCTGCTTTCTTAACTTTTCAATAGTTTTAACGGAGTGGATAACGGTAGTGTGATCTCTATTTGCAAATGATCTTCCAATCTCAGGTAGTGATTTTGAGGTCAAAATTTTTGCTAAATATATTGCTGTTTGTCTAGGTCTAACTAGGTATCTAGATCTTCTGGGTGAAAGCATTTCACTTTTACTTATTTTAAAATATTTACAAACAATTGTTTGAATATTATCAATTGTAACTTTGTTTTCCGAAAAGTTTAGTAAATCTTTTAAAATTATCCTCACCTCAGATAAGCTAGGTTCTTTATTATAAATTCTTGAATATGAAACAATTCTATTTAATGCACCAACGAGCTCTCTTATACTTGTTTTTATCTCTTGGCTTATGAATTTTTTAGTTTCTTCAGATATTTTGATTTGATTAGAAAAAAATTTTTCCAATTCTTCAGTTTTAGATTTTATAATTTTATATCTCAACTCATATTCTGGAGATTGAATATCAACTACTAATCCACCAGAGAAGCGAGATTTAATTCTATCTTGAATTCTTGATAGTTTATTGGGTGGTCTATCAGCTGATATTACAATCTGGGATCCCTTTTCTAACAAAGCATTAAATGTATGAAAAAATTCCTCTTGCATAGCTTCTTTGCCATTCATAAATTGAATATCATCAATTAATAAAATATCAGTATTTCTAAAATATTCTTTAAACTTAACCATTTCATTTGCCTTAATTGATTTTACA
>MDSZ01098436.1_pt1 | contig 13562 bp, 13 predicted proteins | sample 811201 | NCBI WGS metagenome assembly MDSZ01 (sample SAMN05326647, study PRJNA326480) | marine metagenome | isolation source: seawater | place: Indian Ocean: North | collected 2010
GGATTATAATGACGGCTTCAAAAAATCTCTAATAATTCAGAATTCTATTGATACACCCATCAGGCCACTTGACTATTTTTTCTATTGGATAAAAAATTGGAAGAATGAAATTAAAAAAAGGCATTTAAATTTTTTAGTTTTAGATTATGAAAATTATAATTTAGATAAGAAAAAATATATTAAAAGTATAGTAAATTATATAGGTATAAAAGATATAAATATTGAGGAACTTTTAGTAAAAATCGAGTCAAATTACAGTAAAATAAAAAATAATAATTTAGAAAAAAATTTAAAAAAGTTTATTAAACCTCAAACTTTTAATAAAAACTCTAATGAATTAAAAAAAAAATTAAAAAATGATGAGGTCGAAGATTTTATTTTAGCAAATTTACCAAAATAATTGTTGATGATAATTGATAAGAATATTCCTAGAAAAGAAAAAATAACAAGAGACCGGTTACAATTTGTTCCAGGAACAAAAATACCTCTTATGTCTGTTGTTGAAATAAGCAATTCTGGAATGTGTAATAGAAAATGCTCATTTTGCCCAAGAAGCGATCCTAATTATCCAGATATAAATGAGTTTATATCGAATAAACTTCATAAAAAAATTTTTTCTGAGCTATCGGAATTAAAATTCAATGGAATGATTATCTATTCAGGTTATGTCGAACCACTACTGCATAAAAAAATTTATGAAAATATTGCCGAGGCTAGACATTATCTTCCAGAAGCTCAGATCGAAATTATTTCAAATGGAGATGTTTTAAATAAAATTAGATTAAAAAAACTATTTGAGGCTGGACTATCGACTTTATTAATAAGTGTATATGATGGTCCAGAAGAGGAAAAACAATTTCATCAGCTTTGTAAAGAGGCAGGATTAAGAAAAGATCAGTATGTAATTAGAAATAGATATATGCCCGAAGAGTCTTCTTTTGGTTTAAATATAAGTAATAGAAGTGGAACATTAAAAAACGCAGAATACAAAATCCCTGAGGTGAAAGAACCATTAAAGCAAGTTTGCAATTACCCCGCTTATACTTTCTTCATCGATTACAATGGTGATGTTCAAATGTGTTCGCACGACTGGGCAAAAAAGTATGTTTTGGGTAATGTAAAAAATTCCAAAATTGAGGATATTTGGTTAAATAAAAAATATAAGTTTGCAAGAGAACAACTTTTATCTTCAAAGAGAAACTTTTCGCCTTGTAATAAATGTGATGTTTCTGGTGAATTGATAGGTTCAAAACATGCAGAGGAATGGAAAAAAAATAAGTAATGAAAAAATGGTTGACCAAGATAAATAGATCTAACCCTGAATTAATAGATAGATCTAAATTTCTAAGGCTTGACAAGAACGAGAGAGTTATACCTTTTGAAAAAAAATTCTTAAAAATTTTAAAAAAAAAAATTAATACTTTCAACTTAACAGCTTACCCCGATACTTTCAAAATAAAGAAATTGATATCGAAGAAGAATAGAGTGAATGTAAATAATGTATTTATATCAGCTGGTTCTGATTTATCTCTTAAAACTTGTTTTGAACTTTTTACAAAGAGTAAGGATAAAGTAATTGTTCTAGAACCTACTTTTGGAATGGTAGATGTTTATTGTAAATTATATAATTTAAAGCCTATTAAAGTTACTTATAATAAAGATTTAATTCTTAATTATAAGAAGTTACTTGAAAACATTTCAAAGAAAATATCACTAATTATATTAGCTAATCCTAATAGCCCGACAGGAACAATTATTGACCATGAGCAAATGATTAAAATTTTAAAAAAAACAAAAAAACTTAAAATACCTTTAATAATTGATGAAGCCTATGAAGGTTTTTTTAAAAAAAGTTATATAAAATATATTAATAAATTTAATAACTTAATAATTACTAGAACCTTTTCAAAATCTTATGGTTTGGCTGGATTACGAGCAGGATTTGCTGTCGGAAGTTCTAAAAATATAAGCCTAATGAATAAATTCAGACCAATGTATGAAATAAATTCAATATCGTGCTTGGCAATAGAGTTTTTTTTAAAAAATACTTTTCTAGTAAAAAAACATATTAAAAATATTCAACGATCAAAAAATTTTTTGATTAAAGAACTATCAAAATTAAATATCAATTTTATAAATACTTATGCAAATTTTTTTCATATAGAATTAGGTAAAAATACAACTAAATTAGAGAAAGAATTTAAGAAGAAAGGAATATTATTTAGAAAAGGTCCAGGCGTGAAAGGATTTGAAAAATATTCAAGATTTAGTTTAGGCTCACTATCTCAAATGAAAAAAGTTTTGCAATTAGTAAAGAATGTCCATAGAAAAAATTAGTAAAGTTCAAAGTAAATTTCTTAAAGTTTGTAAGAATTACTTATATATTGAAGGTAAAAAAAATATTGATATATCGATCAGCCCACTTTGTTTTTTTACTGTTTGGGCAGAAACACCTGGGTATTTTAAATCTTTAAATCTTTATCAAAATAAATTTGGTTTTAACAATTTTTTCATTATAAAAAATCTACTTTCAATCTCTAAAAACCATAATTTAAACATTTTTTATAATCACGATAGAATGCCGACAGGAGAGATAAATCTGATAATTTCTTACTCTCAAAGAAATGATTTTGACAAACATGGAAACTTTACAGATAGGTTTTTCAATTTTAATTCAAAAAATAAAAATTTTTATTGGGTTTTGATATCTCTTGATAATTATGTTCCAAAAAATATTAGAGAAAATATAGCAATTATTGCTAATAAAAGAATAATGTTTAAGTATAACTTATTTTATCTTTTTAAAAGTTTAATAAACGTGATAATAAATCAAAATTACAATTTAAATAAAATTTCTCATTTTTGCTGGGAAGAAAGTAATTTTTCATCAAAAACTTCTGATTTAATAAGAAAATTATCAAAAAAGCTCAAGATTAAAAATCTTATACTAAATTATGAGGGAGTGCCTTTTCAAAATAAAATTTTGAGTGATGCAAAAAAATTATTTAGAAATATAAAAACTTTTGGTTACCTTCATTGTGCACCCTGGCCTTTACAACTAGATTTAATTTATAAAAATCAACCATTGGATAATTTGATTGTTTCGGGGTGGCAGCAGAAAAAAGTTTTAAAAAAATTTCTTGGATGGCAAAATAAAAAGATTTCTGTTATTCCATCTTTGAGATTTAATAAATCAAAAAAAAAAGAGTTTAATGGCTATTTATTCACTCCATATAAACTTGATAAAGACAATGATTATCTCAGAAGATTAGAAGAATTTTTAAAATTTAATAAAAATCAAAATTTTAGTAAAATTTTGGTAAGAGTTCACCCACTAAATCAAAAAAGTACAAAACACATCAATTTTAAAATTGAGTGTAATCGAATCTTATCTAAATATTTAAAGAAAAAAAATTCAAAAACAAACTCAAAATATTCAATATTCTTTGGTTCAGCAACCGGTGTTTGTATTCAGGCTCTTGAGGAGGGCACAAGAATAATACATTTTCCAAATAATGAGGTAATTGATGTATTCTCCAACGAATTCTGGCCATCTTTAGAAATTAAAAAAATAGGTGAGAAAATTTACGAGTATAAAATTAAGCAAAAGCAGAAAACATTTATAGTAAAAAATGAAAAAAAAAAGTTTAATAAATATTTTTTACCTTTATTGAAAAAATGATTTTAAAAAATAAAAATATTTTTATTACTGGCGCAGGAAAGGGAATAGGTCAATCGTGTGTCCACAACTTTTTATCTAAAGGTGGATATGTTTTTGCTTTGATAAATAAAAAAAATGACAACTCAAAATTCAAAGGATTCAGTAATTTAAAAATTTATAATGGTAGTGCAAGAAATCAAAAACTAATATCTAAAATTTTTCAAGACTCAAAGAAAATTAAAAGACCAATAAATTGTTTAGTCAATAATGCAGGATTAAGATTTAGAAAAAAATTTCTGAAAATTAAAGAAAGTGAGTTGAAAGATATTTTTGAAACAAATTTCTTTTCTCCATTTATTATTATGCAACTTTTTTCAAAATTTTTAATTAAAAACAAGATGAAAGGATCCATCATAAATATTACTTCAATAGTAGGTGAACTTGGATTTGATGAGTTAGCAGGTTATGCAGCAAGTAAAGGAGCTTTGTCATCTTTAACTAAATCATTTGCAGCAGAAATGAGTAAATATGGAATAAATACGAACAACATAAGTCCAGGTTTTGTAAAAACTTCATTTTATCAAAAATTTAAGAAAGATAAAAAAAAATTATATAATTGGACACTTTCTAGAATACCCCAAAGAAGGTGGGGGGAGCCCCAAGAAGTTGCTGAGTTAGTATCTTTTATTTTATCGAATAAGAGTAATTATCTTAACGGAGAAACAATCACAATTGATGGTGGCTGGTCTAATGCATAGTGCTGTAGGTCTTATACCAACAAGATTTAATTCAAGAAGATTACCAGGTAAATCTCTTAAATTAATTGGAGATTTGCCAATGATTATTCACACTTATCGAAGAGCTAAAATTGCAAAAAGTTTAGATGAAGTTTATATTTGTTGTGACACTAAAGAGGTATTTGATGTCGCAAAGTCATTTAAAGCAAATGTAATTCTTACTTCTAAAAACCACAAGCAAGGAGGAGACAGAATTTATGAAGCGTATAAAAAATTACAAAAAAAATTTGATCAAATAATAGATATTCAAGGTGATGAGCCTTTAATTGACCCGGTTAATATTGATCATGTCGTAAAATTTCATAGAAAAAATAAGGAATATGATATTATACTTCCTAACTTACCAACTAAATTTTCAAGAGACCCCAATTTGGTAAGACTAATTTTTAATCGATTTAAAGAGGTGCTTTATTTAACTAGATCAGATACGCCTTATCATTTTGTAAGTAAAACAAACAAAATTTTCAAACATCTATCAGTTATTTCTTTCAAACCATCAGCACTAAAAAACTTTGCAGGATATTGTCATAAAAGCAAACTTGAAAATTTAGAAGACATTGAGCTCTTGAGGGCTATTGATCTAGGTCTAAAAATAAAAACATTTTCTCTTAAAGGAGATAGTTTTTCAATTGATGTAAAAAAAAATTTAATTGAAGCAAAAAAAAAAATGAAAAAAGACAAATATTATAAGCTTTATAAAAATTAGAGATGATATTAAATTACAAAATTAATAAAGAAAATTTCATTGCTACTTTCTGTAGCGATAAAGAAAGCCCTGATATATTTAAAGCTATTTCGAAATTATATTGTGATAAAAAACTCCTTCTCATAATTGATAAGAAGTTGACTAAAAAATTCACAAAATTTTTATTTAAAGATTTACAAAAATGTGGACTTAAAGTAACTCTTTTGAAAGTTAATGGTTCAAAAATCAATAAAAATGAGAAATTATTATTTCAGATCATAGATAAATTAATAGAAAAAAAATTTACCAAAAAATCGGTCTTACTATCTTGTGGAGGGGGAGTCGTTGGTGATGTAGCAGCGCTGGCGAGTTCCTTATATCTCAGAGGATTGATATATTTTCATATACCTACAACTATGACTGCAATTATCGACAGTTGTTTAGGTGGAAAAACAGGAATAAATTATAAAAATATTATTAATTCAATTGGAAACTACTACCATCCACAAAATGTTTTTATTTCAAAAAATGTTATTGAATTAATTCCTCATCGAGAATTTACATCTGGTATACCTGAAATAATTAAATGTGGCTTAATCGATAACAAAAAAATTTTAAGTTTGCTTAGATCAAATAAAGAAGACTGCTTAAGAAGAGATTATAATTTTTTATCAAAATTAATAAAATTAACGCTTCGTACGAAAGTGAAATTTTTTAAAGATGATGTTTTTGAGAAATCAAAAAGATTGAATTTAAATTTTGGTCATACCTTTGCTCATGCCATAGAAATGGCATTGGAAAACACAAAAACTGATCTTATCAGACATGGTGAAGCTGTTGGGATTGGAATTTTATGTGAAATATTTTACACCGAAGGAAAAAGTAAAAATTTTGAATTAGTAAAAAACTTGTTAAACCTTTATAATTTGCCAACAAATTTATTAGATTTAGATATAAATAAAAATAAATCAGAAATAAAAAAAAAAATTTTTAAAAATATTTTTTTAGATAAGAAAAAAATTGGTAAATACCCAAGAATAATAAAGTTAAATAAAATTGGTAATTCAAAAATATTTGAAATGAAGAATAATAAAAAAATAAAACGTACAATTAGTGAAATTATATTTTAATGAAATTTTCTTATTTGATATTTGTATTTTTGAAACTAATAGACAAGATCATTTATTTTATATTTAAAAGAAGTTTTTTAATTCATTTCGGTGACTATATTAATAAAGATTTTAATAAGAAAATTGAAATCAACAATAAAGATACATTTTTCTTCACCCCAAATTATACAGTAAAATGGAGAGTGGATACTATATTCAGTAAAGAGCCAGAAACCTTAGAATGGATCGATAGTTTTAAAGCGATTAATAATAAAACAATAATATTTTGGGATATTGGTGCAAATATTGGATTATATTCAATTTATGCAGCTCAAAAAATAGATAATATCAAAATTTATAGTTTTGAGCCATCCACGAGTAATCTTAGGGTATTAAGTAGAAATATTTTTCTAAACAACTTAAATAAAAAAATATCTATTTCTCAATTTCCTTTAACAAGTAAAAAAAATGTATTTTTAGATATGAATGAGTCAGAATTTATAGAGGGTTGGTCTATGAGTTCTTTTGGAACAAAAAAAGGATACGATGGTGAGGAAATAAAAGTAAAACAAAAATATAGGATTTTTGGAACATCAATAGACAACTTAGTTGAAAATGAAGTGATAGAATTACCCAATTATGTTAAGATAGATGTTGACGGCATAGAAGATTTAATTTTAGAGGGAGCTAATAAAATTTTGTCAAATGAAACACTTAAAAGCCTTTCAATAGAATTAAATGAAAATTATAAAGACCAATATAATAAAATAATTAGATTGATGGAAAATTTTGGTTTTAGTTTAAAACAAAAAAAACATGATCCAATTTACGACGATAATGAAAAATTTTCTAAAGTTTATAACTGTATATTTTCAAGATAAATGAAAATTAAAACTATTGAAAATTTTTTGACTGAAATTGATCTTGATGAGTTAAGCTCATTACAATTAAAAAATACCAATAGAAATGATATTAATGTTTATCATAATGAAATAAATGCAAAAAATGATATAAAAAACGACTGTATAAAAAAAGAAACTTTGGAAAGACTTCATAAGAGTTACCATCCAAAAGCAATAGAAATTCTCCAAGAACTTAACCCATCAAAAGTTCATTTATATGATTATTCTGAATTTCATATCATAGAGACTGGAGCAGATTATAAATTCCCAATACATGATGATACCCCTAATAAATTACTTAGTGGAGTAATATATTTAAAACCTCAAAATAATAGTGGAACTATATTTTATACAAATAAAAAAGGAGACGGAAAAAAAGAGATTGGATGGAAGATCAATAAAGCGGTATTTTTTTCTAGGGAAGAGAGAACGACATGGCATTCATATCAAGGTGATGGAAAATCAAATAGAATAGTTTTAGTTTATAATTTGATGACAAAAAGAATTAAAGAGGTATTCAAAGCTGAAAATAAAAATTTCATATTTGGAAACTTAAGATATAAATTAAATCCATATATTTATCGTTTTTTTAAAAAAACAATTTGAATAAGGCCTTTTAATTGAAAAAAATTATAATCATTGGTGGAACAGGGTTTCTGGGTTTCCATATTGCAAATTTTTTTTCAAAAAAAAAATTTAAAGTAATTAGTATTTCAAGAAATACACCAAAAAAAAGTAGAAGAATAAAAAAAGTACAATATTTATACTCAGATATAACAAAGAAAAAAAAATTATATTCCATTTTAAAACCTCATTTAAAGGCATCTTATATTATTAATGCTAGTGGTGAGGTAGACCATAATAATTTTAAGAAAAATTATGCAAGTCATTTTTTAGGACTTAAAAATATAATAAATATTTTTATAGATAAAAATGTAGAAAAATTTATCCAAATCGGAAGTTCAATGGAATATGGATTAAAAAAATCTCCACAAAAAGAAAGCGATAAATCAAAACCTTTATCAGGTTATGGAAAATCAAAACTATTTGCCACAAATTATTTAATGAAAATCTCAGAAAAAAAAAAAATACCTGTTTTAGTATTAAGACCTTATCAAGTGTATGGACCAAATCAAGACAGCAATCGTTTAATACCTTTTGTGATTACGCAATGTTTGAAAAAAAAAAAATTTCCATGTTCTAGTGGAACTCAGTATCGTGATTTTTTATACATTGATGACTTTATTAGGTGTATTGAATTAACTTTAAGAAAAAAAATAAAATTAGGGCAAATTTTTAATGTTGGAAGTGGATCTCCGATAAAAGTAAAAAACGTAATAAATTTGATCCATAAGAAAATTAAATCAGGAGAGCCGAATTTTAATCAAATAAAATCAAGAAGAGAGGAACAAAAGTATGTATTTCCAAGTTTGTTTAAGATAAAAAAAGTTTTTAAATGGAGTCCAAAAATAAACTTCAACAAAGGAATAAATAAAACAATCTCATACTATAAAACTGAAAAATTATGAAAGTAGTAATTTTAGCGGGTGGGTTAGGGACTAGGTTGTCAGAGTTAACAAAAGTAACACCAAAACCAATGGTGAGAATAGGAAAATATCCAATTTTTATACATATCATTAAGCACTATTCAAATTATGGTTTAAGAGATTTTATTTTAGCAACTGGTTATAAAAAAGAGAAATTTACTCAATATTTTAAAAATTTTAAGAAATTTGGCAAACAATTTAAAAGTAAAATTTTTAAAAATAATTGTAATATAACTATTTTAAATACCGGAAATCACACTATGACCGGTGGCAGGCTTAAAAGGACATTAAAATTTATTTTACCAGACAAAGATTTCATGTTTACTTATGGAGACGGTATTTCAAATGTAAATATTAATAAACTTTACAAATATCATAAAAAAAAAGATAAAATAGTCACTGTGACTGCGGTAAGGCCTCCTGCAAGATTTGGAGAAATTATTATAAAAAAAAATATTGTAAGTTCGTTTAAAGAAAAGCCGCAAGTAAAAAATGGTTGGATAAATGGAGGTTATTTTGTAGCAAAAACAATTTTTCTGAAAACTATAAGAGGTGATAAAGATATTCTTGAAAAACAGCCTTTAGAGAGAGTTTGTAAGATGAAAGAATTGTCAGCATTTAAGCATGAAGGTTTCTGGAAATGTATGGATGTAAAGAGAGATAAAGACGAATTAGAAAAAATATATAAAAAAACAAAATTTAAATGGTAATTTAAGATGAATAAAAAAAATTTTTTTTATAAAAAAAAAGTTCTTATAACAGGAAATACTGGTTTCAAAGGATCTTGGCTGAGTTTGTGGATGATGATTCTTGGAGCTAAAGTTTTAGGAATTTCTAATGGCTTTCCAACAAATCCTTCAAATTTTAAAGATTTAAATTTATCAAAATATATAAATTTTAAAAAAATTGATGTCAGAAATAGTAAAAAAATTCAAAAAGAAATTTTAAAATTTAAACCAGACTTTATATTTCATTTAGCGGCCCAAGCTATTGTTAAAAAATCGTATGAAAATCCAAAGCAAACTTGGGAAAGCAATGTTATTGGAACTATTAATATTTTAGAAAGTGTTAAAAAACTCAAAAAAAAAATTAATATCATTATTATCACAAGTGACAAGGTATATAAAAATCTTGAGATAAATAGAGGTTATCATGAAAAAGATATTTTAGGCGGTGAAGATCCATATAGTGCTTCAAAATCAGCAGCAGATCTTGCGACCCAATCTTATTGTAGAACTATTTTAAATAATAATCAGAATATAAGAATAGCAATAGCAAGAGCAGGCAACGTAATTGGAGGAGGGGACTGGTCAGTTGGAAGAATAATTCCAGATTGCATGCGAAGCTGGTCAAAATTTAAAAAGGTAAATATTAGAAATCCAAAATCAACTCGACCATGGCAACATGTCTTTGATGTATTAAATGGTTATATTACTTTAGCAATGAGTTTATCTAAAAATAAAAATTTAAATGGTGAGTCGTTTAATTTTGGGCCTAAAATTGAAAAAAAAAGAGAAGTGTTAAATGTTGTAAAAGAAATGAAAAAAATTTGGGTTAAAGGAGAATATAAAATTGAAAAAAAAGATAAATTTAAAGAGTCAAAATTATTACATTTAAATTCTAGAAAAGCAAAAATAAAGTTTAATTGGTTTTGTAAATTAAACTTAAAAAAAGCGATTGAGTTAACCGCTAACTGGTATAAAAATTATTATTTTAACAGAAAAAACATAATAAACTTTTCTATTAATCAAATAAAAGATTTTGAAAAAAGTTAAAATTTTAAAAAAATCTAAAAACAGTGGAAAAAGATTTAGCAAATCTAAGAGTTTAATCTAAAATAAAATAATTTTTATGAACAGACCTGATAGTATTAAATTGAATTTTCTAAAAAAAATAAAATACCATAATTAAAAAATTAATGAAAAAAGTATACTTAGTAAGTAATGATAAAATTTGGTTTTCAAATCAAAGATTTACATCCAATAATGATTTAAACAATATTATAACATCTTTAAATAAAAATTATAATTTAACTTTGATTTGCAGAAAAAGTAATAAAAAATTAAATTTTTTATTAAATAAAAAATTTAATTATTCAAGTTTTGATAAGATAAACGAAAAAAAAATAAATATTTTTCTTATTTCAATTACACCATATAATTTTTTTATATTTTTTTATCTTTTATTTGTTAAAAGAATAAAATTGACAGGAGTTGTGTATTTAAGAAGTGATGGTTTTCAAGAGTATAAAATCAAATACGGATTTTTAGGATATTATATTTATGCTTTTATGTTTTTTTTTATAAAAAAAAGATTAAAAGTTCTGTCATGTTCTAAACAATTTAAAAATGTTAAAATTAAAAATGTTTTGCATCCTTCTGAGTTGAATTCTCTTTGGTTAAAGAAGTCCACTGCAATTAAGAAATCTAAAACAGACTTTATTTATGTTGGTAGATTTAAAAAAGAAAAAGGTTCTATTTTTTTAGTTAATTTATTTAAAAAACATTTAACAAAATATAATCTCTCAATTGTCGGAACAAAAAAAAAATTTATCCATAGAGATTATTACAGTAAGAATATTAGATTTACAGGACCTGTTACTAGTATAAAAAAATTGATTAATTTATATGATTCTTCAAAAATATTTATATTACCATCTTACACAGAAGGATTTCCAAAAGTAATATCAGAGTCGTTAGCCCGATTAAAACCAATAATAATTTTTGAGGAAATAAAACATGTAAAAAATTACAGAAATGGAATTTTTATTTGTAAGAGAAACTATAAAAATATTAATAAAACCATTAATTACATTTTTAAAAATTACAAAAATATTCAAAAAGAAATAATTAAAAATGATTTATATACAAAAGATAATTTTAAAAAAGAGTTACTAGAACAAACTAAAAATGAATTCAGAAACTAATTTATCCAAATTCTTTAATTATGGATTAGCTATTTTTCCATTTTTGTTATTAGTCGGCCCACTAGTTTCAGAATTATTTGTGATTTTATCGATTATTTATTTCCTTTTTTTTATATTTAAAGAAAATCAATTTAAATTTTTACTAAATAAATATTTGATTTTTTTTGGAACTTTTTATTTGTCAGTATTATTTTCTACAATTTTCAATTTTTATCATTTCAATAACACAATCGGAGGTTTGCTTTATTTTAGAATTCCCTTGTATGCTTTTTCTATTTGGTTCATTTTAGAAAAATCCAGTAATTTTGATAAAAAAATTGTTATTTTTTATTCTTCATTTCTCTTTATATTGATTTGTGACTCTTTGACTCAATATTATTACGGAAAAAATCTAGTTGGTTTTGAGTTAATAAGGGACCGTGTGTCAAGTTTTTTTGGTGATGAATTAATTTTAGGTAGTTTTATTTTAAGAACATTGCCAATTTTCTTAATTTATTTGATTATGAGTGAAACTTTAACTGAGAAAAAAAATAATCTGATTATTATTATTTTAATTTCTTTTTCTTGTTTCCTTATTTATTTATCAGGTGAAAGAAGTTCTTTTGGATTATTAATATTATTTTTTTTTATATTATTTTTTATTTTAAAAAATTTAAGAAAATTAATCATTTTTATTATGATGAGTTTTATATGTTTATCAATAATTTTACCTAATTTGCAAAGTTCAGATAAATATAATCCCGCGGTAAGAATGTTTTATAAATCTTACGATCAAATTATGGGGGTAGAAAAAAATCAAGATTTTAATGATAAAAAAAAAATATTCGAGAAAGTATATCTTTTTTCACGTGATCATCATGCTCATTATCTGCTTTCATATAAAATTTTCAAAGACCATATGATTTTTGGAACTGGTGTTAGAGGTTTCCGATATTTATGTAGAAATAAAATCTATACTCTTGAAGATGAAAGAGGATGTTCTACACATCCTCATAACACATATGTGCAGGTATTAGTGTCAAACGGTTTGATAGGATTTTCATTATTAATTTTTGGATTATTATATGTTATAAGAGAAATATTTGTTTGTAGAAATATAATCAATTCCTCAAAAAAGTTTGATAAATATGAAACTTCAAAAGCAATTGCTATTGTAGCTATATTTGTGAATATATGGCCTTTAGTCCCTAGTGGAAACTTTTTTAATAATTGGTTATCAATGTTTTATTTTTACCCAATAGGTTTTTATTTATATTTTAAAAATAAAAATGAGAAAAAAATTAGTTAGCGTAATTGTAAACTGTTACAACGGTGAAAAATATTTACCACATACTCTAAATTCATTGCTAAAACAAAAATATAAAAACTTTGAAGTGATTTTTATGGATAATTGTTCAACTGATAATAGTGCTTCAATATTTAAAGCAATTAAAGATAAAAGATTCAAATATTTTAAGACTAAGAAAAAAATTAAATTATATGCCTCTAGGAACCTAGCTATAAAAAAAACTAAAGGTAATTATATTGCATTTCTTGATGCTGATGATTGGTGGGATAATAAATTTCTAGAGTCCAGAAAAAAATTTTTTACATCTTCAAAAAATTATGCATTTTCTTACTCAAATTGTTATCATTATTTTGAAAACAAAAAAAGATTCGAGATTTTTTTCAAAAAAAAACTTCCTACCGGATATATTTTAGGTGAATTAATAGATTATTATTTTGTAAAATTAAGTTCAATAATAATTAAAAAAAAACTAGTAAAAAATTTTAGCTTTAATTCTAATTATAATATTATTGGAGATTATGATTTTATTCTTAAGATTGCTAAAATTTACAAAGGTATGGCCTTTCAAAATAAGCTGGTAAATATAAGAATTCACAAAGACAATTTTTCTCATAATAATAGAAGAATGTTTTATACAGAATTCAAAA
>MDSZ01114321.1_pt1 | contig 13562 bp, 10 predicted proteins | sample 811201 | NCBI WGS metagenome assembly MDSZ01 (sample SAMN05326647, study PRJNA326480) | marine metagenome | isolation source: seawater | place: Indian Ocean: North | collected 2010
AATGCATGTCCAGCTCCATAAGTAACATATAATATATCTGTTAAAGCATCTGCAGCCTCCAAAAGATCATTTTTATCTAAAGCCTGTTTAAATTCTTCCAGCTCTTCTTTAATTAAATTATACCTTAACTCATTAATTTTAGGAGAGCTAAATGATGGTGATGATTTTACATCTTGCCCAAAAGTCTCCATAAAATTTTTTACTTTTTCAAAATTTGTCATTTTACTCCTGTAAGATTAATATAAATTAGTATATAAATTATTTAGTTATTTATTCAAATAAATGAAAACGCGAAAAGAATTCGACAGCATCGGTGTTATAAAAGTACCAAATAATAAGTATTGGGGTGCGTCAACTCAAAGATCAAAAAAATTTTTTAATATAGGTAAAATATTTGTTCCAATATCAATAATAAGATCTATAGCAATAATAAAGAGAAGTGCTGCTGTAGTTCACATGAAAGACAAATTAATCCCATCTAAAATTGGAAAAGCTATAATAACAGCTTCAAATGAAGTTATAAATGGAAAATTAGAGGAAAATTTTCCATTAAAAGTTTGGCAAACAGGTTCTGGGACACAAACTAATATGAACGTTAATGAAGTGATTGCCAACAGGGCTATTGAGATTTTAAAAGGGAAAAAAGGAACTAAAAAACCAGTGCACCCAAATGATCATGTAAATAAATCTCAATCAACAAATGATGTTTTTCCTACAGCTATGCATATCTCTGTAGCAACAGAGACAATTAGGAAGCTTTTGCCAAATTTGAAATTGTTGGAAAATTTATTAAAAAATAAAAGTAAAGAATTTAAAAAAATTGTAAAAATTGGAAGAACACATTTACAAGATGCAACCCCATTAACACTAGGTCAAGAATTTTCAGGCTATCATCAACAAGTCAAAAAAAGTATTGAAAGAATTATAGCCTCACTTAAAGACATATATTTTTTAGCTCAAGGAGGAACTGCTGTTGGAACTGGTATAAATTCAAAAAAAAATTTTGATAAAAAAATTGTTAAAGAAATCAAAAAATTTTGTAAACTAAATTTTAAACCTGCACCTAATAAGTTCTCTGAACTAGCAGCTCATGATGCAATAGTCAATTTTTCTGGATCATTAAATACTTGTGCTGTTGCACTTATGAAAATTTCAAATGATATAAGATTTTTAGGATCTGGACCAAGAGCAGGTTATGGTGAGCTTTTGTTGCCAGAAAATGAGCCAGGATCCTCAATTATGCCAGGCAAAGTAAATCCAACACAATGTGAAGCTGTTACAATGGTTTGTGCAAAAGTAATAGGAAATCATACTGGTATAACTGTTGCGGGAAGTCATGGGCATTTTGAATTGAATGTTTTTAAGCCGTTAATTGCCTATAATATTTTACAATCCATAGATATTTTAGCTGATAGTGTAAATAACTTTAGTCTTTATTGTGTCAAAGGAATTAAAGCTAATAAAGGTAAAATTAAAGAGCATTTAGATAACTCTCTAATGTTAGTCACTGCACTTGCTCCTAAAATTGGTTATGATAATGCGGCTAAAATTGCAAAGACTGCTTTGAAAAATAATTCAAAATTGAGAGATGAAGCAATTAAATCAGGCTTAATAAGCGAAAAAGATTATAATGTTTTAATTGATCCACTAAAAATGACTTTTCCAAACTAGTCGATAACTTGTCTAAAAGATGCTCTGAGATTTTGAATATTTTTAATTACAAATTTCGTATTCATATTATTAACACTATTTAAATTATTAATTTTTATATTTGAAATAGTTAAATCTCTATCACCAATATTTCTTTCTATATCAAAATATATTTTTTTTATATCTTTTACTTTATTAGTAGCTATTTGAAATAATTTTGCGAATTCAATATAATCTTTTATAAATAAAACATTATTTGAAATAAACTTTATATCTCCTTGATTTTCAGAAAACCTCATTTTAGTTTCCATATTACCAATTTTATTTAAGTTAAAACGAGAATTTATAAGATTTATTTTTTTTTCATCAATATTAAACTTAATCTCTCCGCTATTAATTATCTTATTATCTAAATCATCAAAAATTATTTTTAAATTACCGCTCAAATTTCCTAAGTAACTTTCATCATAAAAAATAAGATTTACAAGTAAGTTATCTATTATATTATTTATTTTTTTATTTTTTATTTTTAAACTAGCTTCGAAATTAAATGGTTTTAATTTTAAATTTCCATCAATATTATAATTAATATTTTTAGTTTTCGGTGAAGAAATAATCAAATTGTGATTTTTATACAATAAATTATAATACAATTTGTCTTTTCCATACTTCATTAATGATTTTATAGTAAAAATTTTATCTTCCAAAATCTCAAAAGAGTTATCAATTTCCAAATTTGGGTTATATAAAATAATATTATGATTTGAAATTTTCGGAGCTAGGTAATTTCTGATCCAATAAGATTTAAATTTTATACCAAAAATTTCAGCCTGAATATTAAAATTCTTGTTTTTATTTTTTTCATCTATTTTGTAAGTAATTTTTTTTATTGGAGATATTAGAATAACTTCATTATCACTATTTTTAAAAAAAAATTTACTATCACTTATAATTATTGGTTTATTGATTTTTTGATATAAATGTTTTCTAAATTCAATAATATTATTAATTTTAAAGTTAAAATTTGTATTAGAAATTTCGGTAGATATGAATTCATTAAAAGATCTAAGATAAACATCTCTGAGAGAAATGAATATTTTCAAATTTTTTGTAGAAACTAATTTTTCTTTATCAGATTGATTAAAATTGATATTTGCATTTTCTACCAGTAAGTGTGGTTTTGGAAAAGGTTTATACGAAATATTTCCTGATGTTTTTAAATATAATTTAAAATTTTTGTAAAAATTTTTTTCAATTTTCACAACTTTACTTTTATAATTAAATAAAACTGGTAAAGATAAAATAGTTAAAGATGAAAAAATTACAGAAAGTGTTGTTAAAATTAATATAAAATTGATTTTATTTTGCTTTATTTTATTCATTAAAACTCTATAGGCTTATACAATAAAATACATGGTAAATTCTAATTATTTGTTAAATTTAAATGAAAAGCAACAAGAAGCAGTTTTGTATTTAAATGGTCCATTACTAATTGTTGCAGGTGCTGGTTCTGGTAAGACAAAAGTTTTAACATCAAGAATTGCTCATATAATCAGAAGTCATAAAGCATTTTCTAACCAAATTTTAGCTGTCACATTTACTAATAAAGCTGCAAAAGAAATGCAAATAAGAGTTTCCAAACTACTTAAAAAAGAGGCTACTGGTTTGCCATGGCTAGGCACTTTTCATTCAATAAGTGCAAAAATTTTACGAAAGCATGCAATGGCTGCTAAATTAAAATCAAATTTTACGATCATAGATCAGGATGATCAAGTAAGATTGATAAAAAATATTTGTAAGGCAGAAAATATAGATATAAAAAAAATTTCACCAAAATATATTTTAGCCGTAATAGATAGATGGAAAAATCAAGGATGTTATCCTGAAGATGTAGTTCTAAAGAAAAGTCAAATTTTAGAAAAAAATTTTCTAACTATTTATAAAATTTATCAAGAGAAACTTATTAATTTAAACTCAGCTGATTTTTCAGATTTAATATTACATACAGTAAAAATTTTTAAAAATTATCCAGATATAGCTGATATTTATTCAAAAAAATTTAAATATATTTTAGTTGATGAATATCAAGATACCAACTTTATACAAAGTGAGTGGTTAAAATTTTTATCTAGTAAAAATAATAATATTTGTTGTGTAGGGGATGACGATCAATCCATATATAGCTGGAGAGGTGCAGAGATTAAAAACTTTTTAGAATTTGACAAAACATATGAAAATACAAAAATAATAAGATTAGAAAAAAATTATAGATCTACTCAAAATATTTTAAGTGTTGCTTCAAAACTTATAGAAAATAATCAAAATAGAGTTGGTAAAACTTTGTATACAAATCAGGAGGAAGGTGAACTGGTTACATTAGATTGTTTCAGAAATGTCAAAGACGAAGCTGTAGAGGTAAGTTCATCCATAGAAAAATTTAAAAAAAATAATTCCTTAAATGAAATTGCTATTTTAGTTAGAGCAATATTTCAAACTAGAGAGTTTGAAGAAAGGTTTTTAAAAGTAGGCATACCATATAGAATTATTGGTGGTATTAAATTTTATGAAAGAGCTGAAATTAAAGATTGTGTCGCATACTTGCGTTGTATTCATCAACCAATGGATGATTTGTCCTTTGAAAGGATAATAAACGTTCCAAAAAGATCAGTTGGTGACACAACGATTAAAAATATTTCAGAATATGCAAAAAAAAATTCATGCTCATTAGAAATTGCTTCAAGAAAACTAATTGATGAGAATAAAATAAAACCAAAAACTAAATTTGGCTTAGTTTCTTTACTAAATTTATTAGAAAAATGGAGATTTGATGTAAAGAAAAATACTAATCATAACAAACTTCTACAAATTGTATTGGATGAATCTGGTTACAGTGAAATGTTAAAAAATAAAAAAGATTTAGAAAATGAAAGCCGTTTGGAGAACATTAAAGAACTATTAAATGCTATGAAGGAATTTGATAATTTAGAAAGTTTTTTAGAACATGTGTCATTAGCTACATCACTAGATCAAGATTGGGAGTCAGAAAAAGTAAATTTAATGACTCTACATGCATCTAAAGGTCTAGAATTTAACATAGTTTACTTACCAGGATGGGAAGAAGGTCTTTTTCCTCATCAAAAAAGTATTGAAGAGAAAGGTCAAAATGGTCTTGAGGAAGAAAGAAGGTTGGCCTATGTGGGAATTACAAGGGCAAAGAAATTTGCCAAAATTTCCTTCTCTATGAATAGGTTTTATCAAGGTGATTGGATTGATAGTATGGCTTCTAGGTTTGTAGATGAGCTCCCTGATGAATTTATAAAAAAAAATAATAGTTTCAACGATAATGAAGAAAATGATTTTGATTTTAATCAGGACATTGAATTTGAAAATGAGATTAGAAGCCCAGGATGGCTAAGGTACCAAAAAAAATTAAAATGATTGAAAACTTAAAAAAATTTATTCAAAAAAATAGATTGGATGGATATATCGTACCAAAGAACGATAAATATTTTACAGAATATTCAAATGTGAATAATCTAATGAAAGTATCAAATTTTAGTGGTTCAGCTGGTTTTGCTCTGATTTTGTCTAAGAAAAACTATTTATTTGTTGATGGAAGATACACGCTTCAAGCAAAAAAACAATCTGGTAAAAATTTTGTTATTTGTGAAATCCCTAATGTTTGGCCTAAAGATGTATTAACTAATAATAATTTTAGAATTGGTTTTGATCCAAAATTATTTACACAAGAAACTTTAGACAAATATTTTGATGATAAAATAAACTTGGTTCCAATTACTTTTAAATTTCCAAACAAAGACAAAAAAAATGAAAATAAATTTTATGAATTAGAAAAATCAGTCACAGGTGAAACTATGAATTCTAAAGTGGACAAATTAAGAAAAATTCTTAAAAAAAATAACATCAATTATCTATACATTAGCTCTGGCGAAAATGTATGTTGGCTTTTAAATATAAGAGGAAAAGATCTTCCAAATAGTCCTTTAGCAAATTGTAAAATTTTATTTAATACTAAAGGAAAGCTGTATTTATTAACCGATTTGGAAAAAACTTCTAACCTTAAGAAAAAAAATTTTAAAGATGTAATATTTTTGTCAGAAAATAATTTTTTTTCAATTATCTGTAATTTTGATAAAGGAAACTTTTGCATAGATAAAAATTCATGTTCTATTTTTGAAGAAAATTTAATTCGAAGCAAGTTCAAAATAGTTTCAAGAACTGATCCAATATATGACTTTAAAAGCTTAAAAAATTCTACTGAAATAAAAAATACTCAGAAAGTTCATATTATAGATGGTGTAGCTGTTACTAAATTTTTATATTGGTTTAAAAAAAGAAAAAAAAATTTTTATGAGAAACAAATTGAAAAAAAATTGGAAAGTTTTAGGAAGAAATCTAAAAATTATCTTTATCCAAGTTTCGAGACTATTGCGGGATCAGGCCCAAATGGTTCAATCATTCACTATAAATCGAATAAAAATTCAAATAGAATAATTAAAAAAAATGATGTCTTGCTTGTAGACTCGGGAGGTCAGTATAAATGGGGTACCACTGATATTACAAGAACAACAATTTCTGGTAAAGCTTCTTCAAGCGTAAAAAATAACTTTACAAGAGTTTTAAAAGGACACATAGCAGTGGTAACTTGCAACCTTAAAAAATATCATAATGGATATTTAATTGATAATTTAGCAAGAAAACCCTTAAAAAAAATTGGACTAGATTACTCACACGGAACTGGTCATGGAGTTGGTTTTTTTTTAAATGTTCACGAGGGTCCGCAGGCAATTTCCAAATATAATAGAGTTAAGTTCAAAAAAGGAATGATACTAAGTAATGAACCAGGTCTATATTTGAATAATAAATACGGCATTAGAATAGAAAATTTAATTTATGTAGATGATTCTAAAAAACAATTATTTTTTAAGAATCTAACGTTTGCACCAATAGATTTAGATATGATAAATTTTAATCTTCTAACAAAAATAGAAAAAAAATATTTATTTGATTACCATTTAGAAATTTATTCAAAGATTTCAAAATATTTAAATAAAAATGAAAAAAAGTGGCTAATTAATTTAATTAAGTAAATTTTTTAATTGTTGCAGTGAAATAATTTTTGTTCCAATTTTTTTTGCTTGCTCAACTTTTCTTTTTGTGGGTTTATCTCCAATCACTAAATAATTAAGATTTTTATTTACACTACTTAGTGTACTTCCAGAATTTCTCTCTATAAGAGATTTAGCTTCTGCCCTACTTATTCCATTTAATTTTCCAGTAAACATAAATGTTTTATTTAATAATATTCCATTGTCATTTATTTTTTTACTTTCAACATTCAGTATATTTTTTAAGTCTTCTAAAATATTTATATTAAATTTAATTGAAAAAAAGTTTTTTAGAGAATTTACTTGTGTTTCACCAATACCATCAATATTCAAAAAATCATCAATTTGTTTTTTTTTTACTTTTTCTATGAAGGCTGAAATATTCTTTGTATTTTCACTCAACAATTTGGCATTTTCGATACCTATATGTCTAATGCCAATAGAATATATAAATTTTTGTAGAGATACATTTTTTGAATTTTCAATCGATTTTTTTAAATTATTTACTGATAATTCTCCCCATCCTTCTAAATTTTTAATTTTTTCGTAATTTAAATTAAATATATCCTGTGGTTTTTTTATTAAATTCAAATCCCAAAAGTTTTCTATAACTTTTTTTCCTAAACCGTCGATATTCAATGCTTCTTTTGATATAAAGTGTTTTAATTTTTCAATGGCTATTTTTTCGCATCCATAACCATCATTTAAACATCTTCTAACAGCATCATATTTTTTTGTTGTTTTATTATATTCTTTGATTGTTTTTGAACCACATGATGGACAATTTGTGGGGAAAATAAATACTTTAGAATTCTTGTTTCTTTTAGTTTTGTCAACTTCGATGACGTGTGGAATTACATCTCCAGCTCTTTCAATTTTAACAATATCTCCTAGCCTAATATCTTTCCTTTTTATTTCATCTTCATTATGAAGTGTAGCATTTGAGACTACCACACCACCTATATTTACTGGCTCAACTTTTGCGACTGGTGTCAATGCTCCAGTACGTCCTACTTGGATGTCGATATTCAAGACTTTTGTGTTAGCACTATCAGCAGAAAATTTATGTGCTATTGCCCATCTGGGTGCATTTGAAGTGAAACCAAGTCTATTTTGTAATTTTATACTATTTACTTTGTAAACTAATCCATCTAAATCATAATCTAAGTTAAATCTTTTACTCTCAAATTTTTTATGAAATTTAATTAACTCATTTATATTTGGCAGTATTTTATTATCTTCATTTATTTTAAATCCCCACTTTTTCAAATCATTTAAAAATTCTGATTGATATTTATGAGGTTCACCTTGAATATAACCAAAAGTATAAGCAATAAACTTAAGTGGAATTTTTTTTGTCTCGTTTGGATTTTTTTGTCTTAGTGTTCCAGATGCTGCATTTCGAGGATTTGCAAACTTATCTTTAAATTTAGTAAAATCTTTTTTGTTTATAAAAACTTCACCTCGAATTTCTATTTCATCTGGAAAATTTTCATCATTTATTTGAATTGGTATATCTTTTATAGTTTTTAAATTTTCAGTGATTATTTCACCGACCTTTCCATCTCCTCTTGATACTCCATATTTAAGTTTTTTATTTTTATAGGTTAAAGATGCTGAAACTCCATCTATTTTAGGCTCTACACTATAGTCAAAATTTATATTTTCATTTAAATAATTGTAAATTTTCTTTTCAAAATTAATTAAATCTTCTTTGTAAAATGCATTAGATAAAGATAGCATTGGAATTTTATGTTTAAATTTTTCAAAAGATTTGAGAGGTTTAAAACCAACTTTTTTAGTTGGCGAATTTTTGTCGTACAAAAACTTATATCTTTTTTCTAATTCAAGTAATTCTCTTTTTAAAATATCATACTCTGAGTCTGTTATTTTAGGTGTGTTAAGGTTGTGATATAATTTGTCATGTTTATTAATTTCTTTAATTTTTGATTTATAGATTTTTTTTAATTTTTCATTATCCATTTATAAATTAAATTATTTAAATAGTTTTTTAAATTTTTTTAATATTGAGTCTCTTTCTTCTTTTTTACTTAATTTTTTTCTTTCATAATTTTTATTTAATAATTTGTAACTTTCCTCATACCAGAGGCTAGATTGATAATTATATCCCAATAAAGAGGCATATTTTTCGGCTTCATCTATTAATCCAATTTTGTAATTTAGTTCTACCAATCTATGTAAAGCCTCTTCTACATATATTGTTGTTTCATATTCATTTACAATTTTTTTAAATCTTTTAATTGCTGGTATCCATTTTTGTCTTTGAACATAATATCTTGCAAGATAAATTTCCTTAGATGCCATTATTTCAACAATGTAATCTAACTTATATTTTGAGTCTTGAGCATAATCTGTGCTTGGATATTTTTTTATAACCAATTCAAAATATTTTTTAGCCTGAATAATTTCATTTAAATCTTTTTTTTCGTCAACAATTTGATCATAATGACAAAGTGCTAATAAATAGTAAGCATAGTCAATTTGTGGATGGTTGTTGTATTTTAAAATAAAACGTTCAAGGTCATTAATTGCATTATTATAGTATCCTTGAGAAAAATAACCATATGCTGACATCAATACTGCTCGAGGTGCCCATACTGACTGTGGAAAGAGCAACTCTGCCTCACTAAATTTTTTTCCAGCATAAATAACATCTCCTTTTTCAAGCTCTTCTACACCCTGCTTGTAAACTTCTATCATTTGTGTTTCCAAATTTTTTTCTTCTAAAGTAACAAGTTGTTCTTTTTTTTTAGAGCATGAAAAAGTTATAGTTAATATTAAAACAAATAATATAAAAGATTTTGAAATCATTTTTTATTTTTAACAGATTAATTATAAAATTGTAACTTTTAAGCTATTGACTTAAGGTTGTGATAATTAGCGAAAGTATGAGGAAGCTGTTTACCTTTAATTTCTATTAAAGAGAAATTTTCTTTATCACTAAATATTTTTCTTAATAATTGATTAGTTAAATAATGCCCACCTTGGGAACATTTAATATTACCAATAATCTTATATCCAGATAAAAATAAATCTCCCATACAATCAAGAATTTTATGATTTACAAATTCCAAATTATTTCTCAATCCATTTTTATTCAATATTTCATTTTCTTTAATAACAATAGCGTTTTCCAAGCTGCCACCTTTTCCAAGATTGAGTTTCTTTAGTTTTTCAATATCTTCGTATAAACAGAATGTCCTTGAAATAAATATATCATTTAAATTATCTTCAAAAATATTTACTTTATTTTTTTGAGTATTTATTAATTGATTTTTATATTTTATTTCAAATTCTATTTCTCCGGTAACATTCGAAGTATCAATTGATATAAATTTCTCACCTTCTTGAATTTTAACCTTCTTTTTTAATTTAATAAGTTTTATTGGTTGATCACTAAACTTTAGTCCAACTTTATTTATTTCATCTACAAATAATTTTGCAGATCCATCTAAAATTGGAACTTCTTGGGAGTCTAACTCTATTATTGCATTATCTATCCCAACACCATAAAGAGCTCCCATTAGGTGCTCTATAGTTGAAATTTTTACACCATTATCATTTGATATAGTTGTGCATAAAGTTGTGTCTGTTACATTAGAATAATTTGGATAAACCTCATTATTTGATTTTAAATCAATTCTTTTAAAAATAATTCCAGAATTTGGAGAAGCTGGTAGTATGTTTAACACAGCATTTTTCCCTGTATGTATTCCAACGCCACAAAAGGATATTTTTTTTGATATAGTTTTTTGAGTTAGTATTGACACGCATTATTTATATAAAAAGTATTTACGTCTAAATACTCAAGAAATATTACAAGAAAATACAATTACCTACTGAAATAATTAAAAAATTTTTCAAATATACCGTGTTTTTTGTTAATAATTTTTGGTATTTCGTAGTTATTTAAATAGTAATTCAAACCACTTTTACAAATTTTAAAGTCATCCTCAGGATAATAATTCATAGATTTAAACAGAAATTTATCATTTAAATAAAATGAATTTGTTTGAAATAGTGTAGATCCTTCACCAATTAAAAAAAGTTCAAAATCTTTTAAATTTGAATCAGATTCTTTGATACTTGATTTAATAAATATTAAATCAATAATTTCTTGAACTCTGTATAAAATTACTTTTTTTAATAGGTCAATTGATATATTTTTTCTAATAATTTCTTTAATTGAGGCAACTTCAGGCTCATTTTTATTCTCATAAGAGAATTCTGTCTCTGATTTATTAAATAATTTTTTAATTTTTTCTGCATCATCAAGACTAATTTTAAAAATATTAGAAATATCTTTTGTTATGTGTGAACTGCCAACAGGAATAGTAGTTATAAATTTTAATTTATTTTTTTTATAAGTAATTAAAGTTGATCTCTCCCATCCTATTTCTAAAAAAGATATTTTTTTTAAACCCAATGTTTTGAGATAAGAAATTGATTTAACATAACTTGTACAAAATATATTAATAACATTTAAATTAATTTTAATGAAATTATTGGTTAAATTCGTAACTAATTTTTTGGGAATTAAGATAACTTTAAATTCAATTTTAATATTTTTACAATTATTTAAACTTTTAGGAAGTTCATCATAATAATTTTCATTTATGTTGCAATTATTCACAACAATGTGTGTGAGAGAATAATTACTATAATGTGAAATAATTAATTGATTTAATTCTAATACTAATGAGTCATATGCTTTAATTAATTTGGTGCTTTTATCAAATTTTTTTTTTAATGATATATCCACAGTCAATAAATTTGGGGTATCCAAAATCAAAATTATATCTTCAATATGAAATGAAATTTTTTTTTCAGCTTCTCTTACAATTTCATTAATTATATTGAATTGATTTTTATATTCTTTATCAAATTCTATTTTTTTCGTTTTTGTAAATTTTTGATTTAAATTTTTATCAATTACTGAAAATCTAATTTTAGATGATCCTAAATCAATCAAATTAAAATAATTAATTTTTTGCATTGTTTAAGACTATTCTTTCTGGAATCCTTAAATCTATGATTGAATTTGACTCAATTTTATTTTGATTGGAAAAATCAACATATAAATCTATTGCTTCTTCGATTCTGTTTTCAGGTAATTTAATTAAAGAATTATTTTCAAAATAGAGATCCCATCTTTTATTTTTATGATAGTAAAATTTTTTAATTTTTATTGTATTTATTTTTTTTATTTTAAGTTTATCTAAAAGAGAAATAAAATCTGAGGTTTCAAATTTACCGAAAATTATTGGTATATTTTTTTTTTTGCTTTCAATTTTACTAGCTGAAATAAACTTGCCATTAGATCCAACATAATATTTATTTTGATCAATATAGGTTATTGCAATAACCTCGGTTTTATCTGCTTCTAAAATAATTGTTGCTGGAAATTTTTTTTTAATTTTTATATTTTCCAAGAAATCAAAATTTTTTAATTTATTTGTAACCTCACTTTTTCTTATTAGAAAAATATTTTTATTCATTAAAAAATTCATATTTGACGATACGATCTCATTATTTGCCAATTCATCAAAAGAAAATCTAATGTCATTTATCAAAAAATAATTTTTTAAAATAACATTTAAATTATTATTTGTAATTGACGTGAGGGTAATAATTAAAAAAATGTAAAAGTAGACCTTTTTTTTATTTTTTAATCGAAGCATCTTGCAAAATTTTTTCTATCAAATTTTTAAAGCTAATGTTATTAAATTTTGCAATCTCTGGTACAAGAGATAATGAAGTCATTCCAGGTTGTGTATTTGTTTCAAGTAAATAAAATTTTTTATTATAAAATCTAAAATCTGATCTTGATACGCCTCTGCATTTTAGTAGTTTATGGGCTTTTAATGCTATATTTGTGATTTTATTATATTCTTCTTGAGTAATTTTTACTGGTATTATGTGCTCTGTTTTAGCTTTTGGATTATATTTTGCCTCATAATCATAAAACTTTCTTTTAGGTACCAACTCAATTGCTCCAAGAATTTTTTCTGACAATATCGCTACCTGTATTTCTCGACCAGGAATATACTCTTCAATTAATACCTCTCCGTATTCTTGAAGTTTATTTAAGTTATTAAAAAAATTATTTTGATTGCAAATAAATACGTTAACGCTTGAACCTTCGTTTAGTGGTTTTATAACTAATGGAAAATTAATTTTTTTTTTTAGAAATTTAATAAATTTTCTTTTGTTCAAGATTCTTTTAAAAGAATATTTAATATATTTAGGAGTTAGAATTCTGTTTCTACGATATATTATTTTTGATAGCTCTTTATCAATCGCTAAAGAAGAAGATAATACTCCTGAATGAGTATATTTAACATTTAATGATTCAAGTATAGCTTGAATATAACCATCTTCACCATATCTACCATGTAAAAGATTTAAAACTACATTAGGCTTGTATTTTTTTAAGTTTTTTACAAATTCACCATTTGGTTCTAATATTTTAATACTAAGTTTTTTTATTTTAATTAATTCAGAGTAAACACTTTTTGCAGTATCTAAGCTAATTTCTCTTTCTTTTGAATATCCACCAGCTAAAATAACAATTTTATTCACTAATCAACAATTTTTATTTCTAAATTGATATTAATACCTGTTTTTTCCTTAACATTTTTTTTTACAAAATTTATTAAAGAAATCATTTCATCAAATGACGCATTATTTTTATTAATAAAAAAATTTGAATGTTTTTTTGATATACTAGCATCTCCAAAATTTATGTTTTCTGGAACCGAC
>MDSZ01101002.1_pt1 | contig 13561 bp, 23 predicted proteins | sample 811201 | NCBI WGS metagenome assembly MDSZ01 (sample SAMN05326647, study PRJNA326480) | marine metagenome | isolation source: seawater | place: Indian Ocean: North | collected 2010
ATATCTTTAGCTTTAACCTCTTTTGGGCCTTTTACATCTAAAATAATTTTTTTTGAACTAGTAGTCTCAGATTTAATAGCAAGATTTTTAACATTTAAAACTATATCAGTCACATCTTCTCTAACACCTTTAATCGATGAAAATTCGTGCAAGACACCATCAATTTGAATTGCTGTTACTGCAGCGCCTTGTATTGAAGATAATAAAATTCTTCTTAATGAATTTCCAATAGTTTGACCAAATCCTTTTTCTAATGGCTCTGCTATCACTTTAGCTATTGATTTATCTTCATTGTTAACGATTTCTAATTTACTAGGCTTTATTAAAGCTTTCCAATTTTTATCTATAATATTTGATGGTTGCATTTATACTCTCCTTTTTTTTGGTGGTCTTACTCCATTATGTGGCATTGGGGTTGTGTCCTTTATTGATAAAATTTTGAATCCTCTCGATTGTAAGGATCTGAGTGCAGTTTCTCTACCTGACCCTGGTCCTTTAACTTGAACTGTAAGAGTTCTTAATCCCATCTCGTAAGCTTTTGCACCTGCATCGTCTGCAGCCACTTGTGCTGCATATGGAGTAGATTTTCTTGAACCTTTAAAACCCTTAGCGCCTGCTGAAGACCAGGAAACTACATTTCCATTCTCATCAGAAATTGAAATTATTGTATTGTTAAATGTTGAATTAACAAAAGCAATACCAGTAGAAATATTTTTTTTAACTTTTTTCTTTTTCTTTACTTGTGAAACTTTTATATCTTTTTCTTTTTTAATACTTTCTTTATTTACTTCTTCGTTTTTTTTTTTATTCATTTTTATTTTTTCAGTGGTGTTAATTTTTTACCTGCTATTGCAATAGCTTTACCTTTTCTAGTCCTGGCGTTACAATGAGTTCTTTGTCCTCTGACTGGTAATTTCTTTTTATGTCTACTACCTCTATAGGTTGCTAAATCAACCAATCTTTTAATATTAACTGATACCTCTCTTCTTAAATCACCTTCAACTTTAAAATTTTGATCTATAAATTCTCGGATTTTTAGTACTTGATCTTCTGTTAATTTGCTAACTCTAGTTTGTTTATCTATGTTAAGTTTTTCACAAATTTTATTTGATAAATGCAAACCTATCCCGTGAATATATGTTAAAGCTACATTGACAACTTTATTTTGTGGAATATTTATTCCTGCTATTCGAGCCATAATTTATTGAGTTTTTTTTAAGCGTATTTATATAGCGTTATTATTCAAAATCAACCCTCTATAAGATCAATAATATCGCCTATTTCTTTGTTAATTACGTCTATTTTTTGCTCTCCATTTACCTCTTTGATAAGATTTTGTTTATCATAATATTCGAGTATCGGTTTTGTTGACTGTTCAAAAGTTTCATACCTTTTAATTGCCACTTCGCTTTTATCATCAGCTCTTTTTTCTTGTGTTTGTCTTGTTGATATTCTTTTTTTTATAGTTTCAAGACTCACTGAAAGTTTTAAAACAACATCAATTTTTTGATTATACTTTTTAAGTAAATTATCTAAATTCTTTGCCTGAATTAAATTCCTTGGGTATCCATCAAAAATAATTTTATTTTTATAAGAATCATTAGAAACAAATTTTTCTATCAAACTGTTAACTATTTCATCAGAAACAAGTTCACCTGAATTAATTATCGATGAAATTTTCTCTCCTAACTCGGTCTTATTTTTTATTTCATTACGCAGTAAATCACCGGTTGATAATTGATAAAGTTTATATTTATTTACAATAAATTTTGACTGAGTGCCTTTGCCGGCACCTGGAGGGCCAAAAATAATTATATTCATAATTATTGCTTTCCGAACTTTGTCTTTCTAATTAAAGACTCATATTGAGAACTCATTAATCTTGTTTGTACTTGAGTAACAGTGTCCATTGCAACTACAACAACTATGAGTATCGATGTTCCACCTAAATAAAATGGTATAGGATATTTTGAAATTAAAAACTCAGGCATCAAACAAACAAAAGTTAAATAAAGTGAACCAATTGTCGTTAATCTAATCAAAATTGTTTCAATGTATTCAGCAGATCTTTCGCCTGGACGTATTCCTGGAATATATCCACCATATTTTCGTAAATTTTCAGCTGTTTCTTTGGGATTAAAAACAATTGAAGTGTAAAAGAATGAAAAGAAAATTATTCCAAATGCGTAAAGAGCCATATAAAGAGGCTGACCTTGAGTAAACATAGAAGAAACTTTTAAGAATAAATCAGAGTCTGAAAAACCAAAATTAGATAAAGTTATCGGCAGAAGTAATAATGCTGATGCAAATATTGCTGGAATTACACCTGCTGTATTAATCTTTAGAGGTAAATGTGACGACTCACCACCATAAATTTTATTTCCCATTTGTCTTTTTGGATAATTAATAAGAATTTTTCTCATCGCTCTCTCAAAAAAGACTATAAATAAAACTGTCAAAATTACTAAAATGAATATTCCAACAATCATAATAGCAGACAAAGCTCCGGTTCTTCCGAGTTCAAAAGTGGAAGCTATTGCTCTAGGAATTTCAGCAACTATTCCTGAAAAAATGATTAAAGAAATTCCATTACCTACTCCTCTTAATGTAATTTGCTCACCAAGCCACATTAAAAAAGCGGTTCCAGCAACAAGAGAAATGGTAGTAGTAATTTTAAAGTATAGGCCTGGGTTAATTACAATATTACCCGCATTTTCTAATCCTACTGAAACTCCATATCCTTGAAGCACAGCTATTAAAATAGTTCCATATCTTGTAATTTGAGTAATTTTTTTTCTTCCAATTTCTCCTTGCTCTTTTAAATTTTTAAAATAATCAGAAACACCAGTTAACAATTGAACTATAATTGAAGAAGATATGTAAGGCATTATCCCGAGAGCAAATATTGCCATTCTAGTCACTGCTCCACCTGAAAACATATTAAACATACCTAACAAACCTTGCTGACTATTTTGCATAATTTGTTTTAAGGCAAATGGGTCGATACCTGCTAATGGTACATAAGTTCCTGTCCTGTAAACAACTAATATAAGAATAGTAAATAGAATTCTATTCTTTAAATCTGTAGCTTGAGAAAATGCACTGGCAGTAGTATTTTCTGATGACATATGCTATTTTTTAATCAAATTAATTTTTCCGCCTAATTTCTCTATTTTAGATTGAGCTTGCTTAGATATGAAATTAGCTGAAATATCTATTTTTGCTTTAAGTTCACCTTTTGCTAAAATTTTCAACATTGAATATTTCTTATTTAATATTTTTTTTTCTTTTAGATTTTTAAGGTTTATCGTTTCTGAACTTGAAAAAATTTTTCTGTCCTGAATATTTTGTAATGATGACAGGTTAAGTTTTGCTATTTTTAATTTGTTAAAATTTTTAAATCCTCTTTTTGGAAGTCTTCTGTAAAGAGGCATCTGACCTCCTTCATAACTTTTAATAGCAACTCCTGACCTAGATTTCTGGCCTTTATGTCCTCTACCTCCCGTTTTCCCTTTACCAGATCCTATTCCTCTTGCTACTCTAATCTTTTTTTTATTAATTTTTATTAGTTCGTTTAAATTCATTTACTTTCCCTCTTTTGGACAATTTCACCTATTCTTTTTCCCCTGATATTAGATAAAATTTTAGGAGAGGTTTGTGATTGTAAACCTTTAACACAAGCTTTCAAAACATTGTGCGGATTTGCTGAGCCCAAAGATTTAGCAACAATATCTTGAATACCGAGCACTTCGCAAACTGATCTTATAGGACCACCGGCTATTATTCCAGTTCCTGCTGGAGCGGTTCTTAAAAATACTTTTCCTGATCCATTTTTACCTTTAACATCATGGTGTAAAGTTCTTCCCTCTTTTAGAGGAATTTTTACTTGATTTTTTTTTGCCTCTTCAGTGGCTTTTTTTATCGCGTCAGGCACTTGTTTAGATTTTCCTTGTCCAATGCCTATGGATCCTTTTTGGTTTCCAACAACAACTAAAGCGGCAAAACCAAATCTTCGACCACCTTTTACTACTTTGGTAATTCTATTAATTGCAACTAATTTTTCTTTAAATTCTGTTTCCATTTTAAAATTTTAAACCGTTCTTTCTCAATGACTCTGCAAATTCTTTAATTCTACCGTGATATTTATATTGTCCCCTATCAAAGTATAGACTATCAATTTTCTTCTCTTTAACACGACTAGCAAACAATTCAGCTAGTGCGGTTGATACGTCTTTTTTATTCATTTTTTTGTCCCTAATGTTTTTCTCATTAGAGCTTGCTGACACTAAAGTTTTGTTGTTACTGTCATCTATTAGTTGAGCTGAAATATTTTTTAAAGATTTAAATACTGATACCCGAAGCTTATTATTACTTACTGACTTTAACCTCTTTCTATTTCTTAGCTTTCTTTTTCTATTTTGTAAATATTTTGACATTATTTTTTCTTGCCCTCTTTTCTTAACACAAATTGGTTCTTTTCTTTTATTCCTTTAGCTTTATATGGTTCTACTGGCTTCAAAGATTTAATATCAGAAGCTACTTTTGAGACTAAATCTTTATCTACACCTGATATTTTTATATTTGTTTGTTTTTCTACTATAATCTTGATATCTTTTGGAATCTGAAAATTTATATCATGACTGAAACCTAATTGTAAATTTAGTTTATCACCTTTAAGATTAGCCCTAAAACCTACACCACTTAGTTCTAAATTTTTTTCGTGACCTGTTGAAACACCGGTAACTGCGTTATTTACTAAACTTCTATAGGTTCCCCACAAAATAGATGTCTTTTTATCTATTTTTTTTTGAGTTGGAAGAATTTGAAATTCATTTTTATCATTTATTTTTGACGAAAAAATTTTATCATCAATACTAATTTTTTTTGAACCTTTTGGGCCTGATATAGTCAAAACTTCATTTTCCACTTTTATAGAAGAGTCTTTTGGAATAGTAATATTTTTTTTACCAATTTTTGACATCAGAATACCCTACAAATTACCTCTCCACCTACTTTATTTTTTCGAGCATCTGTATCAGACATTACTCCTCTTGGAGTTGAAATTATAGCTAATCCCAATCCATTTTGAATTTTAGGAATGCTCGATGCTTTTGAGTAAACACGTCTTCCTGGTTTAGAAATTCTTTTAATTTCTTTAATTACTGGAAGACCTTCAAAATATTTTAATTCGACTTTTATATTTTTCTTGTTTTTAAGACTCTCAACATTAAAATTTGTAATATAGCCTTCTAATTTTAATATTTCTAAAATTTTTAATCTAAATTTAGATAAAGGTATGTTTATTGAATTAAGTGATCTTAATTGACCATTTCTAATTCTAGCAAACATATCACCTATTGGATCTGATAAATTCATTTTTCTCCTACCAACTTGATTTTATTATTCCAGGAATTTTTCCAGAGGAAGCCATATCTCTTAGGGCAATTCTTGAAATCTTTAATTTTCTATAAACTCCATGAGGTCTACCACTTACCTCGCATCTATTTCTAATTCTTATCTTTAAAGAATTTTTTGGAAGTTTATTTAGTTTTAACTGAGCAGCAAACCTCTCTGACAGCTCGAGTTTTTTATTTTTAATAATTTTTTTTAACTTTGCTCTTTTAGCAGCGTAACGTTTATGAAGTTTAATTCTTTTTAAATTTTTTTGTATCGCACTTTTTTTAGCCATATAACCTCAGTTTTTTTTTGTATTAATTGGAAAGTTAAACTCTTTTAACAACTCCAAAGTTGATTGTTTGGAAGAATTATTTGTTACTATTGTAATATCTAACCCCCTGATTTTTTCTACTTTATCAAAATTGACCTCGGGAAAAATAATATGTTCTTTTATTCCAAAACTATAATTACCAGAACTATCAATTCCTTTAGAGCTAAGCCCTCTAAAATCTTTAATTCTAGGAAGAGCAATATTTATCAATCTATCAATGAATTCGTACATTTTGTTATCTCTCAATGTAACCTTAATTCCAGCATTTGACCCCTTTCTTGTTTTAAAATTAGATATTGATTTTTTAAATTTTGTAATTACACCTTTTTGTCCTGCTATGAGTGTTAAATCTTCTAAGCAACTTTTTATTTTTTTTGCGTCAGCTGCGTCCTCGCCTAATCCCATATTTAAAACAATCTTTGATATTTTTGGCACTTGATGTTTATTTTTATAATTTAATTTATTCATTAAATTTTTTACAATATCTTGACTGTAGTATGTTTTTAATCTTGGGATCATTTTTTTAAACCTTTCGAAGTACTTTTTGATTTTTCATCTAAATTCTTTACATTAGATAAATGAATGTAATTCTCTTTTGAAATTATCCCGCCTTTATTTTCTTTTGTAGGTTTAAGATGTTTTTTAATCATGTTGATAGACTTAATCTTCACTCTATCATTTTTTCGATCAATTTCTAAAATTTCACCGGTTTTTCCTTTATCTTTACCACACATTATTTTTACTTGATTGCCTTTTTTAAAATTCATTATAATACCTCCGGTGCAAGTGAAATAATTTTTGTGTGACCTCTAAATCTTAATTCTCTAGTCACTGGGCCAAAAATCCGAGTTCCAATAGGTTCGCCTTTTTCATCTGTTAAAACAACTGCATTATTATCAAATTGAACTTTTGAACCATCGTCTCTATAAACCTCTTTTCTTGTTCTTACTACAACCGCTTTATGCACAGATCCTTTTTTAACTTTTCCTTTTGGTATAGCATCCTTCACACTTATAACAATCAAATCTCCAATACTTGCGTATCTTCTTTTTGATCCTCCTAAAACCTTAATACATTCTACCCTTTTAGCTCCTGTATTATCTGCAACATTTAGTTCTGTTTGTACTTGTATCATTTTTCTAATACCGTCCATTGTTTTTTTTTAGAAATAGGTTTGGACTCAATAATTGAGACCATATCACCTTCTTTAAATTTATTTGTTTCATCATGCGCGTGATATTTTTTTGACGATGATATAACCTTTCCGTAAAATGGATGTCTATACTTTCTTACAACTTCAACAACAATTGTTTTGTTATTCTTAGCGCTTTTAACAGTTCCTTTTAAAATTCTTTTTGTCATTTTTTTTCTGTATTTAAATTTGTAAATAATCTTGCAATGTTTTTTTTAATTTGGTTAAACTGAGCTGGGTTCTCAATTTGATTGTTAATTTTTTTAAATCTAAGATTAAATAAATCTTTTTTCAATTCATCGATTTTCTTCAATGACTGATCTTTAGTTAATTTTTTTTGTTCTTTTTTATTTGTTGCCATCTTTACCTTTTTATAAATTTTGTTTTAATGGGTAGCTTTGCTCCAGCTTTATACAAAGCTTCTCTTGCAACTTCTTCGGTTACTCCATCTACCTCAAATATAATCCTACCGGGTTTTACTCTGCAAGCATAATATTCGGGAGAACCTTTTCCTTTACCCATTCTTACCTCTGTTGGTTTTTTCGATACAGGTATATTAGGAAAAACTCTAGTCCAAACTTTTCCTGTTCGTTTCATATATCTAGTTAATGCAACTCTTGCAGCTTCAATTTGCTTACCAATTACTCTTTCAGGTTCCATTGCTTTTAGACCATATTGTCCATAATTAAGCTTTATAGCTCTTGAAGCCATACCATGAATTCTTCCTTTAAATGCTTTTCTATATTTAGTTCTTACTGGTTGTAACATTTTTAACCTTTTCTATTTTTTCTTTTTCAACGTCTTTGTCAAACAATTCACCTTTATAAATCCAAACTTTTACTCCAATTATTCCATATGTTGTTAAGGCTTCCGCAAAACCATAATCAATATTAGCTCTCAATGTGTGTGAAGGTATACTTCCTTCTCTCAGCCATTCCGACCTAGCTATTTCATTACCAGCTAGTCTACCACTTACCATGACTTTGATTCCTTTGGCACTAAGTCTCATAGCTGACTGCATAGCACGTTTCATTGCTCGTCTATAAGCTATTCTTTTCACTAATTGTTGAGCGATATTTTCTGCCACTAAATTAGCATTTAACTCTGGTTTTTTTATCTCTTTAATATTGAGGTTGACTTCACTATCAGTAATTTTCATTAGATTATTTTTTATCTTTTCTAAATCTGATCCTTTTTTACCTATGACAAAACCAGGTCTTGACGTATGAATAGTTACAGTGCATTTTTTTGAGGATCTTTCGATAATTATTTCAGAGACACCTGAGTTGACAATCTTTTTCTTTATAAAGTCTCTAATTTTAAAATCTTCAATTAAATATTTACCAAAATCTCTTTTTTTAGCAAACCAGGTTGAGTCCCAACCTCTGTTTACACCTAGACGTAGACCAATTGGATTAATCTTTTGACCCATCTTTTTTATCCTTTCTCTCCTCTAAAATAACTGTGATTCGACTAAATGGCTTTTTTATTGGACTTGCTCTTCCTTTGGCTCGAGGCCTAAATCTTTTCATAACTAAAGATTTACCCACAAAAGCTTCTTTTACAAATAAATTATCTATATCAAATTGATTATTATTTTCAGCGTTTGCTACTGCTGACTTAACAGTTTTACTAACATCGCTCGCAACTTTTTTTCTAGTAAACTCAAGTTCTCTTAAAGCTAGTTCAGCTCTCATACCCTTAATATGCTTCAATATCAAAGATATTTTTCTAGGGCTAGACCTAACATTTTTATTTACTGCTTTAGCTAACATAGTATTATTTTTTTGCATCTGATGATCCTCCCTCAGGTTTTGAAGCCTCGGCAGCAGCTTTTTTGTCTGCAGGTGTGTGTCCTTTAAAAGTTCTTGTAGGAGCAAATTCCCCTAACTTGTGGCCCACCATTTCTTCTGAAATAGTTATTGGGATAAAGGTTTTACCATTGTGAATCATAAAACTATGACCAACAAAATCTGGAATTATAGTAGAATTTCTTGACCAAGTTTTAATAGGTTTTTTATCAGACTTCCCTTTTAACTTGTCAATTTTTTTTAATAAACTCGGATGTACAAACGGTCCTTTCCAAATAGATCTACTCATAATTATTTCCTTTTTTTCCTTCTTGTAATTATAAATTTATCGCTTCTTTTAGGTTTTCTTGTTTTTAGACCTTTCGAAGACTGTCCCCATGGAGATACAGGAGATCTTCCACCTGAAGTTTTCCCTTCACCACCACCATGCGGATGATCAACAGGATTCATTGCGACACCTCTTGATTGAGGGCGAATTCCTCTCCACCTGTTTCTACCAGCTTTCCCTATCTTAATATTTTTTTGATCAGGATTAGACACTACTCCTATGGTTGCGGTACAGTTTTTTCTTACTTTTCTAGTTTCTCCTGATGAAAGTTTAATAATTGCATAATCGTCATCAAAACCAGATAAAACAATAGATGAGCCAGCAGATCTCGCAAGTTTAGCGCCATTACCAGGAATTAACTCAACATTATGCACTGATGTTCCAGGTGGAATATCCCCTAATTCTAAATTATTGCCAACTTTTATCTCAATATTTTTTCCTGAAGATATATAATCACCTATTTTAAGGCCTTGAGGATGTATTATGTAAGCTTTTATATTATCTTCATAATTCAATAATGCAATATACGATGTTCTGTTAGGATCGTACTCAATTCTTTCAACTTTAGCTTTCATATTTTTTTTCTTTCTATAAAAATCTATAATTCTGTATTTGTGTTTCGACCCGCCGCCTCTATGTCGAGATGTAATTCTACCTAAGTTATTTCTTCCACCAGTTGAGACCTGATTGACTGTGAGAGGCTTATAAGACTGACCTTTCCATAAATTAGATTTATCTACAATTACTGTCCCTCTAGTAGATTTTGTATAAGGTTTAAATGTTTTTAATGCCATAATTAAATCCCACTTGCTAAATCAATACTTTGACCTTTTTTCAAAGTAACAATAGCTTTTTTATACCCACTTTTTTTTGATAATCTCCCTTGTTTTATCTTAATCTTTGTTTTTGAATTAATAATATTTATTTTAGTTACTTTAACTTTAAATAATTTCTCAATATTTTTTTTTATAATTTTTTTATTTGCGCTATCATGCACCTCAAAAACATTTTTATTATGTTCAGAAAGAATAGTCGCTTTCTCAGTTATAATTGGACGAATTATAGAGTCAGTTAATTTAATTTTTTTCATTAATAAACCTATTTTGAATATTTTTTATTGAACTTGATGTTAACATAACATTTTTGTATTTCATTAAATCAAAAACATTAGTTCCTTTATCATTGATAATTTTTAGATTTTTTATATTTCTTGTTGATCTATTCATGTTTTTTAAAGATTCATCATCAGAAACAATGAGAATATTATTTAATTTATTATCATTTAAAAATTTATAAAACTCCTTAGTTTTTTTTATCTCCTTTTTAACATCCGCAAGAATGAAAAGATTTTTGTCGTTATTCTTTTTTGAAAGAGTTTGAGCAACAGCTTGTTTTCTAATTTTCTTATTAATTTTTTTAATCTTATAATTGTCACCCTTTGGACCATGGGCCACTCCACCTCCAACGAAAATTGGTGCTTTTCTACTTGCGTGTCTTGCACCACCGCTTCCTTTCTGAGGAACTATTTTTCTTGTTGATCCTCTAATTTCATTCCTTTGTTTAGTTTTGGCAGTCCTTTTTTTTAAGTGATTAAATTGCCAGTCAATTACAGATTTGATTAATTTGTAATTAACTTTCAAATTTATAAGTTTATCAGAAACTTCTAAAGTCTCGGACTTGCCACCCAAAATATTTAAAACTTTTAGCTTCATTTTATTTTTTCTTTCCTTTTTCTGCTTGTGCTTTTTTGGTTTTTGCTTCGTATTTTTCTAAAACTGTTTTTTTGATCACATTTTTAATTGATGGTCTAACAAAAACTTCAGAGTTTTTTGAACCTGGTATTGATCCTTTTAAATATAAAAGGTCATTTTCCAAATCAGACTTGATAACTTCTAAATTTAACATGGTTCTAAATTTGTCGCCCATATGACCAGCCATTTTTTTTCCTTTAAATACCTTACCAGGATCTTGTCTTTGTCCTGTCGATCCATGTGACCTATGTGAAACGGAAACACCGTGTGAAGCTCTTAAACCAGAGAAATTCCATCTCTTCATAGACCCAGCAAAACCCTTACCAATTGTTTTCGATTTTACATCTACAAATTTTTTATCTTTAAAAATCTCCAATCCTAACTCGTTACCCTCTTTAAATGCATCATTTTTTAGAACTCTGAATTCTTTTAAAATTTTCTTTGGCTCAGTATTTTTCTTTGTGAAATAGCCTTTCATTTGTTTTGTAAGTTTTGAATTCTTAATTTTGAAAAAACCAACTTTTATTGCTGAATAACCTCTTTTTTCAGGAGTTATTATGTCTAAAACTCTTCCTTTTTCAATTTTTATCACTGTTACGGGCACAGACTGACCGCTTTTAATAAACTCTCTAGTCATTCCTAATTTTTTTCCTAATAATCCTATATTCATAATCTTAAATTTTTATTTCTATATCTACCCCTGAAGCTAAGTCTAATTTCATTAAAGCTTCTACTGTTTGAGGTGTGGGTTCAATTATATCAATTAATCTTTTATGTGTTCTAGACTCAAATTGTTCTCTGCTTTTTTTATCAATGTGTGGTGATCTTAAAACTGTGTATCTTTCAATTCTTGTTGGTAGAGGAATAGGGCCTTTGACTTGAGCGCCGGTACGTTTAGCAGTATTGACAATTTCCTCTGTAGATAAATCAAGGATTTTGTTATCATATGCTTTCAGGTGAATTCTTATATTTTGATTTTCCATAAAATTAAGCTAGTTTTTTTGTTACCTCATCTTGGACATTTTGTGGTACTTTATCGTAATGACTAAATTGCATAGTGTATTGCGCTCTTCCCTGAGTTGAGGATCTAAGGTTGTTTATGTAACCAAACATATTAGCTAAAGGTACTGTGGCAGCTATTGCGGTAGCATTTCCTCTTGGTTCAGTTGACTCTACTTGACCTCTTCTACTATTTAGGTCACCTATAACATCACCCATAAAGTCTTCTGGAGTAACAACTTCAACTTTCATAATAGGTTCAAGTAATTTTAATGTAGCTTTCTGACAAGCTTCTCTAAAGCAAGTCCGACTTGCAATCTCAAAAGCTAATACGCTTGAGTCCACGTCATGGTGTAGTCCATCTAAAATCGTTACCTTATAGTCTATAAGAGGGAAACCAGCTAAAATTCCACTCTCGGCCACACTTTCTATGCCTTTCTCTACACCTGGAATAAATTCTTTTGGTATCGCACCGCCTTTAATTTTGTTTTCAACTTCTCTTCCTTTACCAGGATCAAGTGGTTCAACACTAAGCTTGACTCTTGCAAATTGACCAGCTCCACCACTTTGTTTTTTATGAGTATAATCCATCTCAGAATTTCCTAAAATAGTTTCTCTATATGCAACTTGTGGTGCACCTATATTAGCCTCAACCTTAAATTCTCTTTTCATTCTGTCTACAATAATGTCGAGATGAAGCTCGCCCATTCCTTTAATAATAGTTTGGCCAGACTCCTCGTCTGATGTGACCCTAAATGATGGATCTTCCTTAGCTAGTCTTCCTAATGCCTCTCCCATTTTTTCTTGATCGGCTTTAGTTTTTGGTTCTACTGCTATCTCAATAACAGGATCTGGGAACTCCATTGGCTCCAGTAAAACGGGCTTATCTTCATCACATAAAGTGTGGCCAGTTATTGTGTATTTTAGACCAGCCAAAGCTACTATGTCTCCTGCACTAGCCTCTTTAATATCTTCTCTGCTATTCGCGTGCATTAACAACATTCTACCCACACGCTCAGACTTTTCTTTTGATGAATTATAAATCGATGTACCTGCTTTCAAAGTACCTGAATAAATTCTGATAAATGTAAGAGATCCAACAAAAGGGTCGTTTGCAACTTTAAATGCTAAAGCAGAAAAAGGTTCTTTTTCATCGAATTTCATCTCAACTTTTTCATCGGATCCTAATTTTGTACCCTCAATAGATTTTAAATCTTTAGGGCTCGGCAAATAATCTATAACTGCGTCTAAAAGAGGCTGCACACCTTTGTTTTTAAATGCAGAGCCAGTTATTATTGGAACAAAATCAAAACCTAAACATCCTTTTCTAATACATTTTATCAAATCACTTTCGGATATTTCCTTTCCGTTTAAATAATCTTCCATCAATTTTTCATCTTGCTCTACTGCTGTTTCAACAAGTTCCTTCCTATATTTTTCAGAAGACTCTTTCAAATCAGCGGGTATTTCAACAAGTTCAAACTCTGCTCCTAGTTTTTCGTCTTTCCATATAACAGCTTTCATTTTAACTAAATCAACTATTCCTTTAAGTTCAGCTTCCATTCCAACTGGCAACTGTAATACTAATGGTTTAGAACCTAGTCTTTCTTTAATCATTTCAACACATCGAAAAAAATCAGCCCCAGTTCTATCAAGTTTGTTTATGAAACAAATTCTAGGAACTTTATACTTATCAGCTTGACGCCAAACTGTTTCTGATTGTGGTTCGACTCCTGCAACTCCATCAAAAAC
>MDSZ01168141.1_pt1 | contig 13561 bp, 14 predicted proteins | sample 811201 | NCBI WGS metagenome assembly MDSZ01 (sample SAMN05326647, study PRJNA326480) | marine metagenome | isolation source: seawater | place: Indian Ocean: North | collected 2010
AAAAAAAAAATAAAATTAAACACAAATTTGATATAAAAATATTTTATTATTAAAATGATAAGGATGGATTTAGCAGAACTATATCGAGATAATCATAAGAAATCGCAAGAGAAAATATTTACCGTGGAGTATATATACGGTAAATCGTTCTTTAAAAAAGAAAAGGAAATTGATGATAGGCGAAAAAACGATACAATTTTAATTATGCTTAAAAAATCAAATCAAGATAATCATCTTAGTTCTTTCTCTAATTGATTATTAATATCACTAGCCTTACCACTACCACTACTCTTACCACTACCACTACTCTTATCACTACCACTACTATCGTCATCATCAAACATAAACATAATCATTATTAGTAGACAGCAACAACAACAACATATAATTAAAAAGATACCTAAATACATCATATTATCCCCTTCTGTTTTAGTCTCTGATTTTGATGATGAGGATGATGAACTACTAGATTCTGATACATTATTCTCATAATGATTTTTCATATCATTATATTGATCAACAGTCAGGTTACAATCAGCATTCTGTTGTGGGGCAAAAGTAAATGATCCACCATCCATTACATTAATTTCATCAGCATTGAAGTTAAGTTCTTGAACACAATTAAGTATATTAACTGAACCACATTCTCCTTGATTATCGTCATATACACCCCCCCTTCCATTATTACTTGTATCGCCTATTTCAGATGTCTTACAAGAGTAATTAATACAATATGGTGTAGCAGATAATTTCTCCAGGGGAACACCGAAGTTTTCAGAATAATTATTTCTTAAATCATTGTAATATTTTTCCGGAAAATTACAACCACATACTCTCTGAGAATCAATAAATCTTTTACCACCTATACCATCATTAGCAACAGCTTCATTATAAACACCTTCGCAAAAATCAGTAATCTCCGCCCTACAATCGCTTGGATTTCTCCCACACCATGTTACACAAGCATTTCTTAAATTTAACTTATGTTGATAGTCTTCATATTCATCATCATCTTCATCTGGTTCTTCTCCTAATGGTTCAAAAGGACTCACTCCATTTTCATCTTTCACACAAATTTCTTTACCTATTCTTTTATAATCAGCTGATTTTAGTGAAAGAGAATATAAACCTGCTTTTAGTTGATTGTGTTCTGATGAAAGATCGGCACCTCCTCCAGCAGCGTTATATGCTTCTTTAGGCAGCTTACAATATGGGCTTTTTGCAAAAAATTCGGGTTTTTCACATAAATCAGCTAGATGATCTCTGCATTTACTAGAAACTGTATCGGCTTTCTGACAATAATCTGAATGACAATATTCTGGTTCTCCTGCTGCTGCATTTTCAAGGAAACCACAGCATGCCGATTTATGAAATTTTTTTTTCTTCGCCGTACTACTTGTCGAGTATCTTTTACCACCTTTCCGTTCAGAACCTCCTATAGGCGTTCCATCATACGGATTTGTAAGGTAATAACCATTATTATTTTTCGAACATGTGCGTGCCCAGTCATCTTTAATATCCCTGCAGCACTCGTTCGAATCGACGTGAGCACCGCTTAATGTCACGGTCCCCACCTTGTTCGCTGGTTGAACGCCTTTTGTATTACCACTTTGGACATAATCTTTACTCGTTGATAATAATCTCATATCGCCATCGGTTAAACCCTGATACTCATCATCTTTTTCTACAGCATTACTATAGTCGTTATTAGCATTAGGTGCATTTCCATAATTATGCTGTATATTGTAATAAGTGAAAGGGCCACATGATAAAGAATCAACTTGATGATGATCAATGTGTTGAGTATGATGATAGCTTCCTATTCTCCATGTTTTCCCATCACCAGTTGGATCTTTTCTTTTTCTTGATGCATCATCAACATCTGGACATGTAGCTTCATCAATAGCCAAAGTAGAACTGCTCATATATATATATATATAAAATAATAAAAATAATATAATAAAAATAATAGATTATTCTTTAACTTAACTATCTTTTTCAACATCACATCCAGAAGCATGGTGATCTTCAATTTCTTTACCCTCTGCATGTCTCCTTTTCGCCCATGCGCATAATGTTTCAGCCCTTGGTCCGAATTTTATAGGTTTTCCATTTTCATCATATCCTGGTTGACCCTTCTTACTAGGTTCACCTTTTTTGCATGTTATATTTCCATTAGCATCATAATTATCTGTAGCACAGAAATGATGCTCCATACGACAATTTTCTATAAACTTACTCTTTCTAATTCCCCAGTTACTTATTTTAATAGTTTCATCCCAATTTTTAGAACAATCTTCTTCACTAGGGGCTAAATGTTTTGGTTGTGTGGTCCAGTAAGTGTATACATAATACCCTAGGAAAAAAAGTAGAATTGCGCATAGTACTAAAATACCAATTTTAGCTGGAGTCATTTTAATACCTCCACCGCGTTGCTTTTTCTTATATTTCATTTTTCGCCTTTTTGGAGGAGCCCCTCCACCCATTTCGTAATTTAATTCTGCATCTAATTGTTGGTTTTCCATTTCTGCTGCACCTTCTTCACTATCACCCCCTGGTGTTAATAACGGAAGTAATCCACCCGCCACAATAGCAATAACACTTATAATACATGAACTACCACTACTTCCACAACTAGCCATTGGTTCAATACCCTCATTTAATTGAGATATGGCGGTAGTTTGTTTATTTGTAACATCACTATAACTCTTAAGTGACTGTAATGAAGTAGATGTTTGATCACTTATTTGTTCAGAAACAATATCTAATGCCATATTTTGATTGAATTCTAAATTACATTTAGCCCCATCCATCGCAGTTATATCACCTAATTTTACTATATTTTCTTGAGCTGTAGAAACAGTTGTCATATTCATATTTGTAATAGAATTACTGACAATACTCTCCATATTACTCTCAATATGGGTTCTTATTTCATTATCTACATTTGCTTTATTTGAATTCCCTAGATTTAGTTTTTTATTAACTTGTTCTATTTGTTGAGATTGAGAATTAGAAACTTTAGCTGACAATTCCGCCATTTGTGCAGAATCTAACTTAGTTACAGCATTTAATACACCATGGACCCCTACGGCCATATCTTGTGTTGCTTTAATAGTGCATTCAGTCCCTTGTCCACTAAGAGTAATATTACCAGCTTCAATATTCATTTTTTGAACAGCGGTTACATCTTGCCGTATTTCATTAGTTAAATCATTTGAAATACTACTTAAACTATTAGTAATAACATCGGTTGTTTGTTTATTCGTATTTGTTACCTCATTTTTACCACCACCCACTAGTAATCCAACACCAATACCTACTGCTAATCCCATTAATACCGGCATTATCTATTATATTATAAATATATATTATTTTTTTATAAAAAGCTTGAATCACCATAATCATCTATTAATAATATCCAAGCACTTTCATGTTGTGTTCCTCTCCATGTTAAAAAGTTTTTATAATCATCGATCACTTCATCCTCATATCCTAAATTTAAATATTTTATTTTGTCTTTCATAGAAGCTTTGTATATATTTTCTCCAGATTTCCTATATAAATATCCATCTAATCCTATAATTCTTAATTCCATCAATAAGTATTCCCTGTTATAATCTTCTGTTTGTTTAATACACCATTCTAATCCACGATTAAGTGGACAATATAATTCTTTTAATATTGAACTATCAAATATAATACTTTTATGATAATTAATAATTTTATCAGTTTCACAATTATTTAGTTTACGTAAATAATTATATAAATATATTGTTATTTCTTTTGGTAAATGATATTTTTTACCAAGTTGAATAAATGATATTTTTAATTTTTGTTCTTTTGAATAATTCATTTAAAATTTGATTATAAATTAATCATAATATCAATCAAATTTCAATATGCTGGATATCGAAGATAGTATTAAAGATGAACGGATTAATCATTTTGTATCCGATTTTGTATCAAATAAAATAGAAAATCAAAAATCTTACAGGGCTATTTATGATACTCTAAAGAAAAAATATAAACTTTGTCCAAATAAACCAACACTATTAAAAACTTATAATGCTCTGCTTAAACAAAACAAAATATCAGAAAATCAAGATTTCGTTACTATGTCTCTTAAAAAGAAAACTAGATCTAGTTCAGGTGTAACAGTTATTACAATACTAACAAGTCCTCATCCACATGGTCAAAAGTTTAGTTGTTCCCATAATTGCGCATATTGTCCAGATGAACCAAGTATATCTATTAATCTTATTGTAGATTCAATTATTTCTAATAATTTAATATCTATAACGACAAATGATGATATAAGTTTAATAAGATTGTTAACATATGTAATTAAAAATGGTAAAAAGTATAATGTGAATAATTGTTCCTATTTCACAGATAATTCATTTCAAATTGAGTTTAAAGATAGAATTAATGATATATTCCAAAAAGGTGACGAAGTATTGGGTATAAAGAGAGAACAACCGAGGAGTTATTTATCAACTGAACCCGCTGTATTGAGAGCAAATCGCGATGAGTTTGATGCTGTAAAACAAATATATGACCGTTCTGATGCTCTATTAAATTGTGGCCATGAAGTTGATAAAATCGAAGTACTTGTTTTAGGAGGAACATGGGATAACTACCCACTCAAATATCAAGAAGAGTTTGTAAGAGATATATATTATGGAATTAACACTCTAACTAGAAGAGTACCTAAATCTAGACTAACTCTCCAAGAAGAAATATCTTACGCACAATATTCAGATAAGAGAATCATAGGTTTAACACTAGAAACAAGGCCAGATTATGTTAATTTAAGACAAATTAGACGTTATCGTAAGTTTAATGTAACGAGGCTTCAAATAGGTGTTCAACATATTCATGATGATGTATTGCATACTATCAAAAGAGGATGTTATACAAAAGATACAATTAAAGCTAATTATTTATGGAAACATAATGGTGGAAAAATAGATTGGCATCTAATGTTTGATCTTCCAGGTAGTTCAATAGAAAAAGATATAGAAATGATTGATGAAATACTAGGGGTCAATAGTATAACAGAAGTAAAAAAGAACTATTTCCGTTATGATTTAAAAAGACCAGACCTTCAAGCAGACCAATATAAACTCTATCCTTGTGAAGTAGTTGATTTTACAGAAATAAAGCAATGGTATGATGAAGGTTATTATAAACCTTATTCAGAAAATGAAGAAAATCTTATAAAAGTATTAAAACAATTCAAAAATAATGTATTTCCATGGGTAAGAATAAATCGTGTTATCAGAGATATACCGAATCTCAATATTAAAGGAGGTAATGAAAATGTAAATCTTAGGGAAACTCTATTAAAAAGGCCGGATGTTAATTGTAACTGCATACGTTGTCGTGAAGTCAAAAATAGAACAGAAAATATTGATAAAGCTGAATTATTTGTAAGAGAATATAATGGTGTCAATTCTACAGAATATTTTATAAGTTTTGAAAGTCCCGATAAAAAGATACTTTATGGATTCGTTAGACTTAGAATAAACCATACAGATAAAGATTCAATTTATAATGAATTAAAGGGATGTAGTCATATTAGAGAATTACATGTATATGGAAAAGTTGTGAATCACAATAATAAGAAAGATCATAATGTTCAACATATGGGTTTCGGAAAAAGACTTATTAAGGAAGCAGAAAACATATCTATGGAAAATGGAGTTCACTCAGTAGCTATTATAGCCGGTGTTGGTGTTAGAGAATATTATCAATTACTCGGGTATAATCTAGTAAGAGATTATATGATAAAAAAATTAAAGGAAGAAGATCTTCTCTTTGAAGGACCTAGTTTTGGAGATGAACTTTTCTCATCATTCTTGATAGTAGTCATTCTACTCTTATTTAATTCTCTCATTGATATTCTATTTGAAAATTTGAATACTTTGTTAGGTATGTGGTAAACCAATAAAGAGCAAAAAGAGCAACAAAAGAGAAAGCAAAACAACTCGCTAAAACAATGTCCCTCAACGCACAGTACACCCTCTCTTCTGTGACCAATGACGACCAAGGAGAAACAGCCCCGAAGATTCTTGAGATCGCGGCCGCCCCAGTTTCCGAACTACCAGAAGTAACCAAGAACACCATCATCCATATCCAAGGGTTTCCCAATTCTCTGGGAGAAGGAGATACAGCATCAAACTTCAGATACAAGAAGGACAGTTCTGTGAACAACGAAGTATGTGAAAGATGGCTCAAGCTCTTTCAAGATTCAAGTCTCTCAGAAAGTTCTGATGGCATTTATGTGACAACCTTTCCAAGAGAAGGTAGGCTTCGCTCTTACAAGATGAATGAAGATGGGTCATTTGTGGTTTCAGATAAAGGTAAGAACATTCTCGAAGATGAAACAGCTGTATTTGGCACCTTTCTCAAGAGAGTAGGTCTAGATGAAGTAAAGATGAAGATTCTAAGAGAGGCATCCGTAGGGGCGAGATACAATACCTATCTAGCTGATATGCTATCTTTCCTTATGATGATTTACAAGGAACATTTTATATTGAAGTACCTTAAGCCCTATATCGTCAAGGCAGGTGATGAAATGCTCAAGCCTGTCGTAAAGGGTGGACGAACCTGGACGCCAATTGAAGGTAACGATTACCTTTACTTTGACACGGGTTATGGTATAGGTCTGTCTAAAGAAGAAGAAGGGGCAATTCCATTCTACATTTATGATTTTGACTATTATCACATTATCTATGAAAAGCTTCTCCTAGCAATCTCTCCTGAAGAAAATAGCGTCAAGGATGATATCCGAAAGTTCTTCTCAGAAAATCGGACCTACGAAAGATGGTCTGACTATGCCATCAATGATGTAGATGATATCCTCACTATTTACATGGCCCTGAATGCTTTCATTAGTAGCGAAATTACACCACAAGAAGATTTCATCAAGTCTCAGTTGGAACATATCGCTGATTCATTCTTCAGTAGCTAATGAAATAGTCCCAATTCTGTTTAACATAATCTATTTCTCTATCATTTAATCCCCATGACCAATTACACGTTAATCTTTTTTTTATAGCCTCTCTGAAAGATACATACTCTAAGTTATCTGGAGAATCATTTGTTAGATCATCATCTTTAAAACAAATAAAATGACCATGACGGTGTTCATTATACCATTTATTGACTATCTCTGTTACATTATTATTATTATTTTCCATTTACTATATTATGGAAGAAAAAAATTGCCCTTTTAACACAGTAAAATTAAAATTAAACAAAATAATTGGGAAACCAAAAGAAGGTATTCATTCTTATAGAATATGTGACATTGCTTATTTAGATGTTATTATAACCATGATTCTTGCTCTTTTTATTCAAAAAGCATTTTGTCCTAAAACAGAATACTATAAAGTTTTATTATTTTTATTTATTTTAGGTATTATTATACATCGTATTTTTGATGTTAGAACAACCGTAGACCGTTTAATATTCGAATAAATTTGATTTAAAAGATTATTTTATTTTAGATTATAAATAATGTCAAAAAACGATTATACAACAAAACAACTTATCACATATTTAGGTAATAAACGTAGATTGCTAGATTTTATTGAAGAAGAAGTTATCGCTATTAAAGGGAAACTTGGAAAAGAAACAATCACATCTTTTGATGGATTTTCAGGGTCAGGGGCTGTATCTCGTCTTCTAAAATACCATAGTTCAGATTTAATAGTAAATGATATAGAAGAATATTCATATACTATCAACAGTTGTTATTTGATGACACCTTCAAAAAAAGTTCAAAAAGAAATAAACAAAATAATTGATGAACTCAATAATTTAACATTTGATGTTGAAGGTATCGTTTGTAATAATTATGCTCCAAAAGATACTTTTAATGTTCAAAAGGGTGAAAGAGCTTTTTATACTCGTGAAAATGCTCTTATAATTGACACGATACGTGAAAAAATAAAAGAATATCCAGCCGAATATTTTGATTATTTGATAGCACCTTTACTTGTAAAAGCATCTATCAATACAAATACATCTGGTGTTTTCAAAGGATTTCACAAGAAAAAAGATATAGGTCACTTTGGAGGGAAAGATGAAGTAAATACTGATTCAAGAATTACCAAAAAAATAGTTTTGGATAAACCTATCTTTTCTGATCAAAAACATAAATGTGATGTATTCTTATTCAAAAAAGATATTAATAGACTTATTAAAGAATTACCACCAATTGATCTTGCATATTTAGATCCTCCGTATAATCAACATCCATATGGTTCAAATTATTTCATGTTGAATACTATATTGAATAATGAAGTAGGTAAAAAAATAAGCAAAGTTTCAGGTATTCCCGCCGATTGGAAACGTTCTGATTATAATTATGAAAAAAGTGCATCGGATTCAATCAAAGAATTACTCTCTGGAATCAATGCTAAATACATCATAATGTCTTACAACAATGAAGGAATCATAACAGAACAAGAAATGAAAAACTTAATTGAAGGGTTAAATTATGAATATGAAATAAAAAAGAAAGATTATAATACTTACCGTGGTTCTCGTAACCTCCAAGATAGAGATACAATGGTTGAAGAACAACTATGGATTATCAAAAAATTTGAATAATCTAATTACATATACAAAAAATGACAAAAGACCTATTTGTATTCATCTTAAGTTATTTGTCTTGTCTGTATTTTCAATACAAGATATACTACAAAAATATATAGTATGCTTTCTCAAGGAGCAAAACTGAGTCAGAGTTCCATTTCAAGAAGATTTCATCTATGGTAAGTCAATAGAAGCTATTGAAATAGTCCTCACATTAATTTAAAAAATACACTAAATTAAACTACTTTAAATTATAATTTTATACTTTAGTATAAATGAATATTAACGATTTAGAAGTTTCAAAAATAATAAAAAAAGAGTTTGAACGTCAAAAGTATGGTCTTGAATTGATAGCTAGCGAAAACTTCACTTCTCAAAATGTATTAGATGCATTGGGTTCAGTTATGACAAATAAATATAGTGAAGGTCAACCTGGTAAAAGATATTACGGGGGGAATGAGCACATTGACGAAATGGAAAAATTATGTAAAAAGAGAGCATTGGAATTATATAAATTAGATCCAAATGAATGGTCTGTTAATGTTCAACCTTATTCTGGTTCTCCTGCTAATTTTGCTGTTTATACAGGCTTATTAAATCCACATGATAGAATTATGGGTTTAGATTTACCAAGCGGCGGCCATTTAACACATGGATTTTATACAGATAAAAAGAAAGTATCGGCGACGAGTATTTTTTTTGAGTCTTTACCTTATAGAGTAAATCCCGAAACAGGATACATTGATTATGATGAATTAAGGAAATTAGCATTACTTTTTCAACCCAAATGTATTATAGCAGGTGGTTCTGCTTATCCTAGGGATTGGGATTATAAAAAGATTTATGAAGTAGCTAAAGAAGTTGGTGCTTTTATGTTAACTGATATGGCACATATATCTGGTCTAGTAGCTACAGAGAACGCAAATAACCCATTTGATTATTCAGATATTGTAACTACAACAACTCATAAAAGTTTAAGAGGCCCTCGTTCAGGTATGATTTTCTGTAAGAAACAATATACAGAAAAAATAGATTCTGCTGTTTTTCCGAGTCTTCAAGGTGGGCCACATAATAATGTCATCGCAGCTGTAGCTGTTGCTTTAAAAGAAGCTTCTCAACCAGATTTTAAAGAATACATAAATAATGTTAAATCTAATGCTAAATTACTAGCAAAAGATTTAATTGATAATGGATACAAATTATCTACAGATGGTACAGATAATCATTTAATTTTAGTAGATCTAAGAGATAAAGGAATTACTGGTAGTAAAGCAGAATATATTCTTGAAAAAGTCGGTATAAGTATTAATAAAAATGCTGTTATTGGTGATAAAAGTGCTTTATCACCTGGAGGTATAAGGATCGGATTATGCGCGATGACAACTAGAGGTTTAAAAGAAAATGATATTATTACTTTATCTAATTTAATACGTAGAACGATTGAATTAGGGATTGATTTACAGAAAGATTGTATTAAATTAGCTGATTTTAAAAAGAAATTAGATGAAGAAAAGAATCAATTATTTGAAATTAGAAAAGATGTCATAGAGTTTTCAAAAGAGTTTGTTTTTGATTATCGTTTATAAACTTTTATCTATATTAATATTTTAACCCATATTTTTTAATATATTTATCTTTTTTCTTGTTATAATCATCATTATAAATTGATAAAATTGTTTTGTATATGAAGAAATACCATCTTTCATATATCAATGTCTTCCATACACTATTACATTGGAATATAAGATTAATTAGAAAATAAGTGATAGGTGTCCTTATAAAAAGTAATAATTTTATTTGTTTATATTTTACATAGTTACGCAATGTTCCTAAGAGTGGTGTTATAAGATATAAAAATATCATCTTATAAACTTTTTATTTTATCTTAAAATAATTTAAAAGATTATTATTAATTATAATAAAACAAAATGTATTATAATCGTGGTCGTGAAATGAATAATTTTAATGATGTAAAACAGGCATGGAATATTTCCAAGAAATATACTGCCATTCTAATGAATAATCAAAATAATGATAACTTTATTGATATGTTTTATACTATTCATGATCAATTCTTATCAGAACTGAGAAACAAAAAACTTGATAGAAATAATAAAAAAAATTATATTAAATCATGGAATACAGTATTAAATACTATTCATAATAATCCGAAAGTGACAGTGAAGAGAGCATCTATTAAACTTTTACATCAAACTAACGTGCAAAGATGTTATAATTATGATCGGTAAACTTCCTGAAAAACTTCATGTTTTGATCGTAGCACTTCTTGTAGAGGAAACGATCTGTATATGAATCCTTCAGATTCATCGTGTTCACGCACTTACAGAAGTCCATGTTACATGGTACATAGTTCTTGTTCACCGTGACACGGTAAATAAACTTGACGACTCCCTTTGTAGCGCTCATCTTCTTATTCTTTTTATTAGATAGATTTTTATTATCTTGAATACAAAAAATCAAATTTGTATTTAAGGGGATACTGAGAACAATAAATAAATGATGCTGAGACAAACTGCAGTTGATATGGAGAACTCACAAAATCTCCTCGATGGAGAAACTATTGTATACAATAGTCGTTGTAATAATTTATTTAAAGGATGTTGTCTTATACTATCTTACACTTTCCTAGTGGGACTTGGTTTCTATATAGGTATCATTGCTAATTCTTGTGATGGCTCAGACTCATTGTTCTAGATATTCCATTCCTTTTCTTCAAGGAATGTTTCCCAAATTTTTTCTCTATTTGGTATCATACTGTCGCAATTTTCTTGAATATCTACAACATTTTTATTTTTTTCATCACTCCACGTTAATTGTTTTCCGGTATGTGACCAATGATGCTTTGTTTCTTTGTATGTAATGTATTCGCAAAGAGATCTAACCTTATCTTCAAGTTCATCGTATTTCTCTAATTTCTTTTCCAATTCTTGTACCTTTTTTTCAAGTTTTTCTATATGTTTCTCTTCAGCATCTATAATCATGTCAATGCTAAATCCAAATAACTCATCTTCAAAAGATACATTAATTGTCATCTTATGTTCATCTTTTTCTTTTATTTTCCATTTGACATAAAAGTTTCTTTCCGTGAATGTCATATTTAGAACATTATAAAACTTATCAAAATTACCTTGAAAATACATATTATTTTGATTCCAAAACTCAGATTCTTTTACAATTTCATAAACATATTTCTCATCCTTTTCATTATCTTCGTAAATAATCACTATCTTTTCATCAATCTTTTTACAACTAATAACATTATTTTTAACAGCCTTCGCTTCAATTACTATTTCACTACGCGGTTGAGGTGTAGGTGGTGTAGTAGGCTCTGGAGCAGGGGCGGGCGCTGGAGATGGGGCTTCAACAGATTGATTCAAGAATCGAATGTCTTCCCGTAGATGCTCATTAGGAATATTCCGTAATTCTGGTACCATTCCAAACAAAAGGACATCTTTCCATGTAACGAAGTTTGATAGATCGCTGGGTAATTGTTCATTCAAAAACTCATCTGATAATTGTATCGATTTATGTATAATGTTTTTATATTTCCCACCCACAAAATCATCTTTATATATATAACCCTTATGTCTGTAAAAATGATGTAAACTTTTCAGATTTGAATTTCCTTGAAGGGCATCTTCTTCACTTTCTCCATTACAGTGGAAGCCATGTTTTTCTGTATTTCCATCCATATTGATTCTAATGGAAATACTTGTGTTCATATAATAGAATATAGAATTATTAGTCAAATTTAAAAAAAACATTAATTGTAAATGTTTATAATTTATTGAGGTGGAATGAAGACAGAATTAGGGTCTGTGAAAACTCTCATATATTGTTCCATGATTTGATCCATACCACCGTTTGTTCCACACTGGACGATATATTTGAATAGGGGTGTATTCTTAGTTAGAATTACACCCATCATTTCATTAAACTTTTCAATGATATCTTCTGAAGGTGTTTCCATATCATTGTGAAGATTGTTCTTAAAGATGAAGAACATATTGCGCATAAATGTGCTATCCCTACTATATGTCATATTGTTAAGGTTATCTGAATTATCTCGCAATGTAATATAATACTTCATAACTCTTTCAAATGTATTGACCGCATTTTCAAGTGATGTCTTCCTAGCAATATCACTCTCTTCATTACTTTCACTATCAAAATCATCCCACAACTTCATTTGCTTTAGAGCGACTTGTCCTGGTCTATCATACCACTTATTATCAAGGAATATAGTTAGAAGGCAACCAATGATTTCATAATGAACATATCTGTTTTTTGTCTTTTCAAGAGGATAATTAAAACCACCTTCTTTCTTCTTCTTTTCCAAAGACTCATTGAATAGACGTGAAAGATAAACAATCTTGTTTTGAAAGAAGTTATTCTGTGCAGAATGGATTTCTTCTCCTCTAGTAAGCTTCATACCCTCTTGAATGCATCTGAAATAGTCTTGACAATCATCTTCGGACCAATTAATAGTCTTGATAAAATGGATCTCTTGGCGATCAAATATCCTCTTTTCAGAACCTTTAATGTCCTCATACTTTATAGACCCTCCTTCATCACTGTCTTTATTAAACAATATCTTATTGCTCATAAACTCATACATAGTTGTCCCCCTGTTCTGACCATCTATAAGTTGATATACACCATCTGATGAAATGTAGTTCATAACGAACCCAAAAATAGGCCCCCGCTTACTTAGAGTTTCTAGGTATCTTTGTTTAAGCGGGCCAGTCCAAACAAAGTTTCTTTGAAACCTTGGAATAACGATAGACTTATCATCCATTTGTCGTTTGAAATCTCCAAGGGAGATACTCCCTGAAGTGTATTCTCCATAGATATCATCTCCAAAGAAAGTGTTAGCCATAATCTTTTATTTTAAGTTTTGTTTTTAAGCTTTTGCATTTTTCAAATTTAA
>MDSZ01210093.1_pt1 | contig 13561 bp, 11 predicted proteins | sample 811201 | NCBI WGS metagenome assembly MDSZ01 (sample SAMN05326647, study PRJNA326480) | marine metagenome | isolation source: seawater | place: Indian Ocean: North | collected 2010
ATGCCAGCCTGCTGGATTAGGTCGCTCATGGCGGGGCCTTAGAGAACAGGTTTTTGAAACCTATGTGTCAATCCTGTGATTCTGCAATCTGGTCTTTTAGCTCATTCAGGATTCCAGATTGGCTATGTCTCTGATGCATATCATTGAGCAACTGTTCGATAGCCTTCCAATTAGTTATGCAAAAGAAAGAAAATCTTGGATCCGGCAAATCGACCTTTCGTGTCCTTTGGTATGTTACGAATGAGAAAAATCTCCTAAATATTCCAGGAGAGACACCATCTGTCGAAGAATTATCTCCTGACGCGTTATTACCAGCAGTTCCTACTGCTACTGACATCGAGTCCTCACCTATTCCTAATTGACTTCCAGTGTCGCAAATGATTGTATTATATCCAAACATTGCTCCCATCATTGTCCTTTGAGTCCTAATTTCATTTATGTTGTCAAAGAGTATTCTTCGTCCATCACCAGGGATAATCAAATGCTGAGTAAATATAACTCTGTGATTTGTTATTGCATAGTGGAAACTTCTCTGATAAAATACAGTAAACAGCGCAAACAATGCTGACCAAAAGATGCCGAACATCGTGTAATTGAAGGTGTCAAGAGGGATGAATCCAGAATCTTTGTCCATTATCCAAGCAATGAAATCATCGATTCTCAATACTGGTGGTGTTAATGCGACGACAAGTAAGAACAAAGTCGTCCACTTGCCGCTGGTTGAACCATTTAACATTCGGTTAAACCATGTGATTGCTAGCATTACTAAAACAAAGCCGATTTCTCCAATATCGCCAATATCAATTAAGAAAACCATAACTTTAGTAACGATGTTTGAGTCTTTGTCAGTATCCCAGTCTATTGCGAAAAGTAAGTGTGCGCCTAACACAAGTAAAGCGATTAGATACATTGGTATGAATGCGAAGAATGATGGTTTTACATCTTTCAAAATCTCTTCATCGCCAGTAAGACGGAATTTTTCTTTTAACGAGTCATTATTGGAAACAACTTCAGATGTTGTTTCGTCAGTGGTTAAATCCTCTTTTTCGTCGCTTTCAGGTGGTTGTTCCTCGTCCGACATAATTGGCTCTCCTATTTGTGATGGTGACATAGACGATGATGAACCTTGCGGCGTTTTCTTCAGTGAAGTAGCCCCCATGAATGTTCGGCATTACCTCGGATTACCCCCCAATCCTTTCTATTACGAATACCTAATTCATCATCAATTTCCAATTTGGTTACTTCGAGTGGATACTCATTGTAAGTTAGGTGTGATTTCATTCCCCCTCTTGTTGGTTGCTCGAAAGTCCAATGGGCTCTAGTGACGCTTTTTGCTTCAATCCGGATCTCAGTCACTCCATTCCACATGTGTACATGGAAAATTGGTAAACCATCTTCACTACAGGTTCTTTCTACTCTTATTTCACTGAATTTCTGACTTCTTTGCCTATTTGCATCATGGAATAACCCTCCCATGGATAATGGGAAGTGGGTGAAATCACGATTCTTCCATTGCCGAGAATCTTTTGCAGTAAGCGTTGGAGATATGTGCGGCAAGAACCAGTCTATGTACGAGCCATCATCAAAATGAAGCATTCCCCAAAACCAAGGAGGAGAGGGTGCTTGAACACAGACCTTCTGGAAATAAGCGGTTCCTTGGGTTTGTTTTCCAGAAATTGTGCCTTTGCATAAAGCGCCATGTAATCTCGAAATTCCATATCCCATGCCTAAGCCGTAATCAGATTGTGCAACTTTCATACTAGACATTGCATCATTCCAGTGTGTCATTTCTAGATCAAAATCTCCGTGCTCTGTATCAAGTCTTAACCAGAATTTATTCTCTTTAGAATTCAAACCCATAGAAAACTCTCTATCGGTGATTGAAGCAACAATTCCACCTTTTCGATAGGGCCAATCTGGATGGCCTTCTGATACAACAACAATTCGACTTTCCTCTAGGATTAGAGGTTCTAACATTTTTTCACCATCATACCACCACGCGGCCACCATTCCCTCCATTGCAGTGGCGCCATCGTCGTCAATTGCAGGTCTTCCAACCGGTTTCCATTCATGCTCGTTTACCTTTACGAGCGGGTTATCTTTTGTTGACCACAAAACCATCAATTGCTTTCCTGCAGGATTTCCTCCTTCATCATCAAGCATGACTAACCACCACCACCAATCCCAAGTCAAATGATGTATTGGTGGCAAATTTTGGATTTTCCATAAACTGGATAAGTCTCCAGTGAACTGTTTAGGTTCAGGCATCAATCCACTTCCTTGCCTTTGAAAATAGATTGCCCGATAAACCAAGCCATTATTCCTTGGAATACTAAGACAACAGTTGAAATTACTAATGAAAGCCAATTACTAACTCCTAGGTTTGGATTTCCAGTGAACGCTGCAAGTGGTTCAGCACCTGGTAATGCGATGTAGTCAACTTGTCCGAGGAAGTTTTCTTCACCTTGTCCACCACCCCATAATCCAACTTGCACTAATTGCCAATTATCTGGCCAACTGATTGTAACTCCAGCATCGACGATTATCATTCCCCAGCCGATTACTGATAGGTATCTAATCGACGAATCTCCTCCGGTGAATATTGTTACAAATACCATACCAAGTTCCCAGGCAGCAAAAATTATTGCTAGAATTACACCATTTTTCCAAATAATTCCGAAGCTGCAGAAAATCATTCCGTAAACGAGAGAGACGAGCATTGTCGCCCATGCTATCGACATCCAAACTCCAACGTCTGACCATCTGAAAAATTGATCTCCCGGTCCGGTTAACCCAGTGATAATACACAACAACAGACAAATTCCGATAATGAATGGCCAGGTTATTCCGATATATCCTAACATTCTGTAGAGAAGAACTTCACCTCTAGCAATAGGTTTGGCTAGCATGTAATGTATGGTTCCTTCTGACATTTCTTCTCTAATCAGTCCGGTTGCAAGGAATAGGGGTAAGAAAATGCCCAAAAGATAGACTATGCCGAATTTGCCAATGCCAAGGATGAATGCTCGATGGCTCGCCTCTTTGCCATATTTTTCTTCGTCAGGATCTTCGTCAACTCCAGAATCAGAATCAAAAGTAATTGTCGAATTCAGACTGTCTACAGTTACTACAATATCACACTCTATGTTGTTATCATTGGTATCTTTTTGGCTACTGGTATCAAAATATTCGAGGCAATCTCCATCATCATCCTCACCGACATAATTGGTACCTTCTTTGAGTTCTTTCCAATTTATATCATCCTCGTTAATCCATTTTTCAGGAGGATCAGGTTCCACACCTACCGGAAAATCTTCTGCAGACTCGGGGTTTGTTCCCAAAAGTCGTTCTTGGCCATCCGGATAACCATCGCCATCGGTGTCAACAGAATCACCGTCGTTGTCGATAGCCTGAATCTCAGTATTCATAGCTTCAATATAGAAAAGTAGCATCAACAATAATGCCACAACAGATGCAATCATTACAACCCATGTGGAAATTCTGGTGCGATATTGCCGCATTGTAAACTCGGCAATAGCCGTGGATTTACGGTCTAATTGTGACCATATTGTATCCATTCTGTTACTCATATCGAGCCCCCTGTCAAATACAACAAAATGGATTGCAAATCGTCATCAGGGTTGTCTATTCCTGTCACCTTAGTTCCACTTTCTATGATTGTTTTTGGAAGTAATTTGTGAACTTCTCCTAGGTGTTGTGTTTCGATTAGAAGTTTACCTGGCTCATCAAATGTCATACCTGTAACTTCATCTATGTCAATCATACTTTGTGCAAGTTTTCTAGGGTCATCACATTCCAAAGCGATCTTATGGGGGTGCTGGTCTAACATTTCCCTAATTGCGTGAGAATTACCCAGTGCAAGGATTCGCCCTCTATGTAGAATTACAATTTGTTCCGTAATCCTTTCAATTTCCTGCAAAATATGGCTTGAAACTAAGACCGTTCTGCCCATCGCTCCAAGTTCTTTTATCACGTTCATTATCGTTGTACGTGCAAGTGGGTCACATCCCTGTAGTGGCTCATCTAAAATAATTAATTCTGGATCGTTAACAAGCGCATGAGCAATCTTTACCCGCTGACGCATTCCCTTAGAATATTGTCCGATTCGCTTGTGCATGACATCTGCGAGAGATACAAAGGAAAGAACCCTAGTTGCTTCTTTCTCAGCCTCATCTCTGGTCATACCATGCAATCTGGCAAATGTGACAATGAAATCATAAGCAGTCATCCAATCATACATTTTTTCGTGCTCAGGAACAAATCCAACTCGGGAATATGGTGCTGGATTTTTCCAAGGGTCAGTTCCGAACAATCGAATTGCTCCTGAACTGGGTTTTACTTTACCCATCATCAGTTTGAATAGCGTAGATTTTCCTGCTCCATTCATTCCAAGTATTCCAGTAACTCCACCAGATATTCCAAGAGATACTGAATTCAATGCATTGATTCTACCATATGTTTTAGACACTCTGTCGAACATGATGACCGGTGTGTTTTGAACCGGTTTCCACTCCTCGGTTTCAGCGCCCCCTTGTTGAGTCATGTCTGGCATCATTCACGAGTCACCTCCAGAGAGGAAACACGATTTGCCAGAAGATACAATGCCAATCCATTGATGATTATTACCGAGACCAAACTCCAGACCCATGGGTGTTGATACGTCATTTCGGTACCAATCAATGCCTGGCATACATGGGCAACTGAGTCGTATGGTGAAATAATGTATAGCAGTGATCTATCGAATAGGTTGTCGATAATTGCAGCAATTGACTTAGTTCCAATTAATATTGCAATCAATCCTATTGCTGGGAAGAATCTTCCTCTTGATATGCTAGAAAGTGCAAGGCCAATTGAAGTGTAGGTAAATGATAAGATGATTCCACAAACAAATGCAGCGAGGAACATCGGGAATGTATCGATAATCCAGGCCCAACCTTTACCCATAACAAGGATATCAACGAAATAGTATACTGCAAGTGTTCCATTGATTATGAAAAGCAAAATCAAAGCGACAGATAAAAATTTCATGGCAGCATAATCAAACCGATTTATTGGTCGAGAGAAGTATAGTGCGCTGGTTCCATGTGATCTGTCTTCAGAAATCATACCTCCAACCAGTAGAGCTGCAACTATTGGATAATACAGAATATTCCTAGGGAAGAATCCCATAACGTGACCGTACAAGTTGTCTCGATTTACCCCCCAGATGTCATACAGTGTGGGCTCACCAATCATTCCGAATAACAGGGCCAATGCTGCATCGGTCATCGACGCAAGAATAACGAAGAAAATGAACAATCTAGTTGGAATATTCCAGGGTCTATGGCCCTTTTTGAAAATACCCAATATATGGTGTCTCAAAATTGCCCAATTCCTCATCCATCTTGGGTTTAGTGTGCCTTCCCATGGCTGATAAATTTGCTCGAAGATTTGCCCTTGAGAGGACGATGCGATTTTTGCTGAATTTTCGGATTCATCGTCCTCAGCAGTCCATGCTGCTTGCATTTTTGTCTTCCCAGTAACAGGGGTTTCTGCACCAAAGGTTTCCGATTTCTCTTCGACCGGTTCGAAAGGAGCCTCGTTTTTATCTTCTTCAGACAATCAAACACCCCCTAGCAAATCATCGCTGCTTTTCACATCATGCCCCAATCTTTCCATGATTACCAGGAACAAATCTTCTAAACTCGCTTCATGATCATGCATCCGCCTGACTTGTGTTCCTATATCTGCAGCCGCTTCTAGGATCAGATTGTAAGTGTCTTCTCCTGTGTGGCCTATACGCATAACTCTACCTTCACGCCTAACTTTCATCCCTCGATCAGATAGAGTCTGTTCCATTTTCTCTGCAGAGCCCCATACGTGGATTTCAACTTCTTTATCGATCGCTTTCAAGTCTTCTATCTTACCTTGAGCTGCTAATTTCCCTTTGTGCAAGAGTACAATATTTTCGCATACTCTCTCAACATCATCCATCAGGTGAGATGCCATCAAAACAGATCTTTGACCTTCGTTAACTGTGATATCAAGCGTGTTTAGCATGAATTCTCTTGATTTAGCATCAAGTCCGTTACTTGGTTCGTCTGCGATGATTAATTCTGGATCATGAATAAGTGCGCAGGCTAATTTTGTAGCCTGTTTCATACCGGTTGAAAATGAGGAAACTTCCCTATACCTTTGCTCTCCTAAGCCAACATAATCAAGCGCTTGGTGTGCCCTTTGAAGGGCTACACTTGGATTCATTCCAACTAACTCTCCACTGTACTTGACCTGATGAATTGCATCCATATTGGGGTTCAAGGCATCATATTCTGGCATATACCCAATGTGCTGTCTGATTTTGTTTCCTTGAGTTCTGATATCATATCCTAGGACCTTACCTTCCCCTGATGTTAATTGAATAAGTCCTAAAATGGTCTTAAGGAATGTAGATTTCCCTGCACCGTTCGGGCCCAATAAACCAGTAGCTCCCTTTTCGATTTTGATGTCAAGAGAATCGAGTGCGACATGTGGTCCGTAAGCCTTGGTCAAAGCAGTCGATTCGATAATCAAATCTCTGACCATGAATTAGCCACAAAATGAAGGGCTCATGAATATGCCCCTTTCAGGGGCAACCTTCTCTAACTTTTACTGCAATTCCTTTTTTGAAGGCTGCAAATTCTTCCGGAGTTGATTGTGAACGCCCGAATGCAAGTAACTTACCAACTGAATTTACAACCAAAACAGTGTCTCCAGGCCTTGTCCATTCATCGCATGCTAGGACAAAACCATGCATTACATTTCTACCGGCTTGTACAAATGGTTCCGCATCGTCATCCACCACTACCCAAGGAAGTCCCATGCCAACATAATTTTCAATATTTCCAGATTTGTAATCACTGGGTATCTTGCGATTTCTTAGTGCATGAAGTTTCTTTGCACCTTCAACGGTAATTGAAAGACCTCCTTCAGCAAGCCTAGGTGAAAACAGGTGTTCTCCTGCCGAATTTATTACGTTTCGAATTCGACCAGTGCGGCTCATGACAAATGATGAATCGTTGCACAATTCAGCTGCATCCTTTTCCTCTAAATTGTACAACACAAGTAACTTGTCGATAATTTGGTCAGTCTTTTTCCGGTCTGGGTTTTTATCGGGCCCAGCTATCTCCAATTGTTCGAATACTCGCTTGTGTAATTCCTCAGTATCAGAGATGTCTAAAGTAATGATTTTGCGATTTTGAATACCAAATTCTTCCAACTCCTGTTGGATGTTCAGCAGGTCTGGGGCGCTCTTCCAAAGCCAATCTGGGCCTTCAACATGAGCCCAAGGGTTTAGGTCTTCTAATCCCCAAGGGATGACACCTAATGGTGTTTGAATGAATAACTCGTAATCCAATGAACACAATCGATCAACAAGTTCTCCAATTTTATCTCTCCATGGTGCAGAAGTTCCATGAAAGATAATTACGTCGCCACCTTTTCTTGATTTCCATCTCGAACGAATTTTCCTTCTGGACATTTCAACATGAGGTCGGTTTGTTGTGTCTGCACCACCCCATGATTCACCGCCAGTTCTTGGTGTCAATTGTGAATTTACCAGCCAATCCCAGTTTTCTTCCCAGCGACCTTTTTCTTCTCCAGTTTCTTTGGAGGCGCTAATTTCGTCAAGAATAAGTGGTTCCATCTTAGCATTCGAAGGATTTGTTGTTAGCCAGAGAAAAGCTTCTCTAAGTGCTGGATGCTCATGACTTCTTCTCTCTGCAAGGCGCCAAATTGTCCCATCTCTAACGGCTTGGCGACACCTAGATAGCTCCTGCAAAGTAATTTCTAGATTGTATTTTGAAAGAAGGATTGTTCTTTCTTCTTTGCTCATTGCTCTGACTTCTGCAGGAGTATAGTTGACGATGGCAGGCATAATTATCGGCCATTCTTCGATTTCAGAAATCTTCTCAGTCCCCCAAGGAGTGAGCAATCGACCATCTCTTGCAAACAAGACATATGCTGCGGAATCGAATAGGTCTGCCCCAAGTGCAATCAGCATTGGGAACAGCATTGGATGCCCACATCCAAACATGTGTACTGGTCTGTTCGGTGAAAGGTTAGATTTTGTAGCCAGCATTATTTTGGCTAAGTGAGTGTATTTTTGTTGTTCCATTACCGGAACAATTCCTCCGATTGGATGTATTGAAAATTCGAACTCACTCATTTTTTTTGCGCTGAGTGCACGTAACTCAGGGAAAATACCACCTTGGATTGGTCCATTAAGCATCATATTTTGTGCGGTTGTGAGTGAAGGTTGAGATCTATTAATGGTCTCTATGACTGCCTTTTCTACTTGGGAATATGTCATGTCAGGACGTGTAAAAACATCCAGCATTGTTGCTACATCTACACCTATTTCATTTTGAAATTGTACAATTTCTTCGACGCCAACTTCAACATCTCCGTACACATAAGATTGGAAGGTGCCAGAGTCAGTCATAACCATCCCAGGGTAATCTAGCAAAGAATGGACTCCGTCTTTGATTGCCACAGATTTTAGTTTTTCATGTTTCCAGATAACATATGAGTTTGTAATTAAGGCCTGAATTCCGTACTTATCCCACATTTCTCTTGGTTCAATGGTGCGGATATTTGGGTTGATTACAGGTAGTAGACAAGGGGTTTCTACAATTCCATGCTGTGTGTGCAATTTGCCCAACCTAGCTTGACCATCTCTGGCAGAAACCTCAAATTTGCCCAAGTCTTTTTCTCTACATGGTTTTGGGTCTGGACGCGTTCCGGTTTGCCATTTCATTTTTTCATCCCCTTAAACGAAATCCACTTCACCGTGGGCCAGAATAAACTCCCTACCTAGGTCGTCAAACGTGTCGAGTAGGCTAGAGCAGAAACTAATCTTTGCAATCTCATCATCATTCTCTAAATCTGATTTTACACCTTGCAATGTACCAGGAGCCGCTCCACACGAAAGACAGGCACCTGTCAAATCAAGTACGAAATGATAGCCATTTTCATCTTTGTGAGAACTGGCTACTGAAATTCCTCCCCCGTGGCCATCTAATGCTGCTCTGACTTGTCCCAATCTAGCTAGGAGAGCAGGGATAAAATCATCGACATCATCAAGCGATGTTTTTCGCAAAATTTCATCCTGTTCAATATCGGTTGTTTCCGCAATTCGTCGTTTGGCTTCGACTTCCATCGCAGCCGCAGCCTCAAGGCGATACTGCTCCAGAATGTCGTCATCCATGTTCCTGCGTTTAGTATCGTCTTCAAGAACCCTCGCTTTTGTTAAAATAAACAGTTGTACAGTCATTGATAAAGGTGTGACGCTAGGCCCCATCATGGGAGCGGAGATGCTGAGCATCGAGAACCTTCACGTTAACGTGGAGGATACCGAGATAATCAAGGGTCTTTCACTGAAAATTAACTTGGGCGAGGTCCATGCAATTATGGGCAGAAACGGCTCTGGGAAATCAACTCTTGCGAATGTAGTCATGGGCCACCCATCCTACGAAATTACTTCAGGCTCAATCAAATTCAAAGGCCAACTACTTGAAGAATTGGAAGTCTTCGAGCGTGCAAGAGCAGGAATGTTCCTTTCTTTCCAGTATCCTTCATCGATTCCAGGGGTACAAGTAGGGACATTCTTGAGGAAGTCTGTTGCAGCAGTCAGAGGTGAAGATGCACCGAGTGCCAGGGAATTCAGAAAAGAATTGAAAGGTCACATGGAAGCACTTGAAATGGACAAATCCTTCCTATCTCGTTATGTGAACGATGGATTTAGTGGAGGAGAAAAGAAGAGATTAGAAATTCTTCAAATGCTTCTACTAAACCCTACCCTTGCTTTACTTGATGAAACCGATTCAGGGCTTGATATCGATGCATTAAGAGTCGTTGCAGATGGGATCAACAGCATTACTCCAACTGCTGGCTGCCTACTAATTACACACTATCAACGCCTTTTAGATCACGTCAAACCAGATTTTGTTCATGTTATGATCGATGGTAAAATTGTCAAGACAGGTGGTTCAGAATTAGCTGCAGAATTAGAATCTAGAGGCTACGATTGGTTAGAGGAGTGAGGTGAGATAATGAGCGGTGATATTGCACGAGACGCTGTTGGTGATTATCAGTATGGATTCCACGACCCTGAAAATGCTACTATCCGTTTTGACAAAGGCCTGTCTGAGCAAGTTGTTAGAGACATTTCCGAATTAAAGAATGAGCCGCAGTGGATGACTGACATAAGGGTCAAAGCATATCAAAGGTTTATGGAAATGCCAATGCCTACTTGGGGTAATTGTGATATGTTAAATCAAATCGATTTCGATGCAGTTACATATTTCCTGAGATCCTCAAACGGAACTGAAAGAGATTGGGATGAGGTTCCTGAAGATATCAAGAATACATTCGACAGGTTAGGAATTCCTGAGGCTGAACAAAAATGGCTTGGTGGTGTAACCGCTCAATATGAATCCGAAGCAGTCTACCACTCTATTAGAGAAGATTTAGAAGAGCAAGGTGTACTATTCTTGGACATGGATTCAGGTTTGAAAGAATACCCTGAAATCGTAAAGCAATACTTTGGAACTGTAGTTCCGGCAAGCGATAACAAATTCTCCGCATTAAACACAGCAGTTTGGTCAGGTGGTTCATTCATTTACGTTCCAAAAGGTGTTCATGTCGAGATGCCGGTTCAGGCATATTTCCGAATCAATGCAAAGAATATGGGTCAGTTTGAAAGAACACTGATTATTGCGGATGAGGGTTCATCAATCAACTATGTAGAAGGCTGCACAGCGCCAACTTATTCTACAGAATCTCTCCATTCTGCAGTTGTTGAACTGATTGCTATGAAAGGAGCAAAAATCCGTTATTCCACCGTTCAAAATTGGTCAGCAAACGTCTACAATCTCGTTACCAAAAGAGGGGTTGCTCATGCAGATGCAACCATTGAATGGGTTGATGGAAATATTGGTTCCAAGTTGACTATGAAGTATCCTGCGGTTCTATTGAAGGGTGAAGGTGCTCATGCTGAAGTTATTTCCGTAGCTTACGCAGGCAAGGGTCAACACCAAGATGCAGGTGCTAAGGTTCATCATTTGGCTCCTAATACAACCTCTAATATCTTGTCTAAATCTATCTCAAAGAACGGTGGAAGATCATCATACAGAGGGATGTTACAAGTCACGCCAAAGGCTCATAGTTGCAGATCGAAGGTTGTCTGTGATGCCCTGATGTTAGATCCCGACAGCCAATCTGACACTTATCCAACTATGGAAGTCGGCAATTCAACCGCTGATTTGGAACATGAAGCAAGTGTGTCAAAGGTTAGCAATGACCAATTGTTCTACCTAATGTCACGTGGACATAGTGAAGAAGAAGCAATGGGCATGATTGTCAACGGTTTCTTCGAACCATTCACCCGTGAATTACCAATGGAATATGCAGTAGAACTCAATCGCCTTCTCGAATTGGAGATGGAGGGTGCAATTGGATGATGATGTATCCTGAAATCGCAATACCACCACGCTCTGAACACCTTTGGCGATACACTCCTTGGAAGAGGATTCATCCTACAAAGGTTGAAGAAATGCCAAAGGCAGACCCAATAAAGTTCAGTCATGGCGATTCCCACGAAATGCAAGACAGTCAAGAAATTGGTAGAGCATTCATTCACTCAATCGCACCAATTTGCAGGAAGATTGTTCTCAACAATGAGACTCAAGAAGTCGATCTGCGTTGCTCTGGTCACATTTGTGCAGGGGAATTGCTCATTGAATCCAAAGGTCGATGTAACCTTGTGATTAGAATATCAGGTGATGCTGGTTGGGCAGGTTTACGAGTGGTAGGTTCTGTGAATGGGAGTTTGTCAATTGCTTACATTAACGACTTGGCGAGTGATGCTCATTTCTTGCGATGCGAGGATTGGAATATTTTGAGAGATTCAACTCTTGAGTTTGCAACATTATCAGCAGGCGGATTCCTTAACAAATCTGATATTCGATTTGACTTGGCGGAAAAGGGTTCAGTAGTTAGAACTGGAGTGGCATCCAATGGTTACGGTTCAAGGCATGATGACCATCATCTTGAGATTAATCACATAGTCGGTCATACAAACTCATCACTAGTTATGCATGCTACTTGTAATGACTCCTCGCATTCAGTAGGCACAGGTTTGCTAACAATTCAAGAAGGTGCTGACGGTAGCGATGCAGGACAAGTATTCAGGAATATTTTACTTTCTGAAAAATCTAGGGCTGAATCAATTCCGGAATTGGAAGTTCTGGCTGATGATGTCAAAGCTGCTCATGGTGCAGCAAGTGCACCCATCGACGTTAACCAAATCCATTACTTGGCATCTAGAGGACTATCCACAGAAGAGGCATCAGCATTAATTGTTGAAGGATTTTTAATGGATGCCTTTAGAGAAATAAAGAGTGAATCAGTACTATCTGCACTGAGAACTAGGCTTCTAGTTCACCTTGAATGCTTGATGAACGGGTGATGTCATGAAAGAAGATTTCCCGATTTTCTCCAGAGAAATTAACGGCAGACCATTGGTTTACCTTGACAATGCTGCAACAACTCAGAAACCAGCCTGCGTAATCGATGCAATGTCCGAGTATTATTCTTCATCAAATGCGAATGTACATCGCGCAGTTCATACCCTGGCAGGAGAAGCAACAGAGGGTTATGAAGAATGTAGAAGATTGTTGAAGAAAAGATATAATTGTGACTTTGCTGTTATTACTAGTGGCACTACTGAGGCAATCAATCTAGCAGCAAGAGCATGGGGTGAATACAACCTCAATGCAGGAGATGCAATCGTGTTGACTGAGATGGAGCATCACAGTGATATTGTTCCATGGCAGATGCTAGCTGAGAGAATCGCAGTTGAATTGCGTTTTGTCCCCGTCGATAACGGTGAACTGGATATGGATGCCTTTAGAGTTGCACTAGAAGGTGCTAAACTGGTTTGTGTTGTGCATACATCCAATGTTCTTGGTGTTAGAAACCCAGTTGAAGAAATCATTACCATGTCAAAGAAAGTTGGCGCCAGAGTCCTAATCGATGCTGCACAAGCAGTTCCCCATGAGCTGATAGATTTCAAAGAATTAGGAGCGGATTTCTTGGCTTTTAGTGCCCACAAAATGTGTGGTCCAACCGGTATTGGAGCGCTGCTAATCAGCGAGGATGCATTTTCTGAAATGGAACCATTCATGGGCGGTGGCGACATGATTGAAACGGTAACTCTCGAAGGTTCGACATATCAATCAAATGAGCACAAATTCGAAGCAGGAACTCCAAGAATCGCAGAAGGTTTCGGTTGGGCTGCTGCATTGGAATGGATCTCTGGTGTGGATTTAGAGAGCCATCATTCTAGATTATTGAAAATTGCAAAAGGAGTATCCAAGCAACTCTCGGAAAGGGGAATGACAGTTTATTCTACATTGAATCCAGGAGATGCAGCAGTTGTTTCATTTACCCATCCTACGATTCATCCAGAGGACTTTGCAAGGTTGTTAGATGCGCAAGGAATTGCGGTTAGAACAGGACACCA
>MDSZ01222715.1_pt1 | contig 13559 bp, 16 predicted proteins | sample 811201 | NCBI WGS metagenome assembly MDSZ01 (sample SAMN05326647, study PRJNA326480) | marine metagenome | isolation source: seawater | place: Indian Ocean: North | collected 2010
AAAATTATGTCTAAAAGATGCGAATTAACAGGAATATCACCTTTAAAAGGTCATAACGTTAGCCACGCAAAAAATAAAACTAAACGAAGATTTTTGCCCAATTTAAAGAAGGTTACCTTTAGAAGCGATATTTTAAAAAAAGATATAAAGCTTAATGTTGCTAATGCTGCATTAAGAACTGTAGACTTCAAAGGAGGTCTAGATAAATTTTTAATCTCTGCAAAAAACGCTAAACTATCTAAGAAAGTCAAAAAAATTAAAGCATCTATTTCAGCAAAATCATAATTCTATAATGAACTTATTTTATAAGCTCTCTCTTCTAATGGGTTTGATTGTAGTGCTATCAAACTACTTAGTACAATTTCCAATTCAGTATTTTGGATTGAATGAAATCTTAACCTACGGTGCTTTTAGTTATCCAATTACCTTTTTAGTTACAGATTTGGCAAACCGCGCCTATGGTAAACTGGTTGCAAGAAAAATTGTGTATGTAGGATTTACTATTGGAGTGCTTTTAACATTATTTGTATCAACTAATTTTTCAGATATTATTTCGATAAGAATTGCTATTGGATCTGGAGTTGCATTTTTTATTGCTCAAAACTTAGACGTTCAAATCTTTGACAACTTAAGAAAAAAAATATGGTATATAGCACCCCTTGCATCATCAATTATAGGATCTTTAACAGATACGTTTTTATTTTTTTCAATCGCTTTCTACGCTACCGGAATTCCATGGGTAACTTTAGCTATTGGAGATTTAGCGGTAAAATTATTTATAGCTTTGGCAATGTTAATCCCATTCAGGTTACTTATTGGAAAAATAAAAGATTTTTCAGATAGATCAACTTCAGAGGTTAAAAACTAGTGAATAGTTTTTTTATTTTTTTCTACGAATAAATCTGTAAGTTGATTGATCATAACATCTCCTAAATCTTGAACATCTGTTATTTTAACTGCTTGATTATAGTATCTTGTAACATCATGGCCAATCCCTATTGCAAGTAATTCAATATTTGTTTTATTCTCAATCCACTTAACCGTCTTTTTTAGATTAGACTCAAGATAATCGCTTGTATTAGTAGACAGCGTTGAGTCATCCACAGGAGCTCCATCTGAAATAACCATTAAAATTTTTCTTTCTTCTTTTCTCCTACTCATTTTATTGTAAGCCCATTTAAGAGCTTCGCCATCAATATTTTCTTTTAACAATCCCTCTTTCAACATTAACCCCATGTTATTTTTAGCCTGCCTCCAAGGTGTGTCTGCTGATTTATAAATAATATGTCTAAGGTCATTTAATCTTCCTGGAAAAGTTGGTTTATCATTTTTCATCCATTTTTCTCTTGAAGACCCTCCTTTCCAATGTTTTGTAGTAAACCCCAGTATTTCAACTTTCACTGCACATCTCTCTAAAGTTCTAGAAAGTATATCTGCGCAGATTGCTGCTACCGAAATAGGTTTACCTCTCATAGAACCAGAGTTGTCAATTAAAATTGTTACTAATGTATCTTTGAATTCAATATCTTTTTCCTTTTTAAAAGATAATGAATTAAATGGATCCATGATAATTCTTGGTAATTTTGATGTATCTAACAATCCTTCCTCTAGATCAAAATTCCAGGATCTATTTTGTTTTGCTAAAAGTTTTCTTTGTAATTTATTTGCAAGCTTTGAAATAAAATTTTTTAATTGTAATAATTGTTGATCTAAATTTTTTCTTAGCCTGGTTAGTTCTTCACTACTCTCCAATTCCTCAGCTTTAATAATTTCATCAAATTCGTCAGTATAAGTTTTATAGTTTATATCCCCTAGAGCACTTTTACCTTTTTTTCTTAAATCTGGTTCAGAGCTATCTTTAATTTCGATATCCTCATCATCCTGATCAGACTCTTTTGCTTCACTTTCAAGATCTGGAATACCAGAGTCGATTGACATCTCTTGCTGTTTATCTTCTTTATCTTTTGCTTGTTGTTGTTGGTTATCTGGCTTGTTTTGTCTGTCATCGTTATTTTGTTTTTCATCTTTTTTCTCATCTTGATCTTGACTTTCGTCTAGATCCATATTCGCAATGAGCTCAGAAATTAAAGAATTAAATTTTTCTTGATTTAAGGTAAATTCGTTTAATTGGTTAATTTTACCTTTAAATTTTTCGTTTAAATCTTTCTTATAAGATTTTAGTTTCTTGTCAATCTGGCTAATATTTTCAAAATCAAGAAATTTTGTTCTTAAAAAATTTTCAAAAGACTCAATTATTTTATCTTCACTACTTTTTAAATCTAAGTTTGAGATTCTATCTTTGTAATAGGTTTCAATATTATTTTTTATTCCTTTGAAATAACTAGTTCCAATTTTTTCACATCTTATTTTTTCTGAAATTTTATACAACTGTTTTGATATATTTCCTTCTGGCTCATATTGCTTGAATGTTTTAGGGTCAGAAAATCTATGTCGCAATGATTTAGAGTCAGCTATTGCTCTTATTTCTTTATAATTTAGCTCATTATTAATTTGACTTAATTCTGGAAGTCTAATGGAGTTTTTTCCAGATTTTGAGCTTTCATTCCCAAAAGAAACTTCAATCTTTTCAGAGTTTGATAATGATCTTACTGTAGAACTTATAGCAGTTTTAAAATCAGTTATCTTTTCTTTTTTATTTTCCACTTTATAAAGTGATATTAATAGATGATTCTGGCAAATCTTCTCCAAAACATCTTTGATAGTATTCAGAAATAATTTTTTTTTCTAATTCATCACATTTATTTAAAAAAGTTATTCTAAATGCGTATCCTTTATCTTTAAAAATACTTGTATTCTCCACCCAGTGCAAAACTGTTCGCGGACTCATGACGGTCGAAATATCTCCATTTATAAAACCTTTTCTCGTCAAATCAGCAACTTTAATCATATTAGACAAAAGTTCTTTTCCTTCTTTATTATTAAAATCTTTATTTTTTGCCAAAACTATTTCTAACTCTTTTTCAAACGGTAGGTAATTTAGAGTAGTAACTATATTCCATCTATCCATCTGTCCCTGATTAATTTGTTGGGTACCATGATAAAGTCCAGTTGTATCCCCTAAACCTACGGTATTCGTTGTTGCAAAAATTCTAAAAAAATCATGTTGTTCTAAAACTTTATTTTTATCTAATAATGTGAAGTTACCATTGCTTTCCAAAACTCTCTGAATGACAAACATAACATCAGGTCTTCCTGCATCGTATTCATCAAAAACTAATACAACTGGGTTTTGTATTGACCAAGGAAGAATACCTTCTTTAAATTCTGTTATTTGTTTACCATCCTTTAGTACAATTGCATCTTTCCCAATTAAATCAATTCTGCTTATATGACTATCTAAATTTACCCTAACACAAGGCCAATTTAATCTGGCAGCAACTTGTTCGATATGTGTAGATTTTCCTGTTCCGTGATAACCTTGTATTAACACTCTTTTATTAAAAGAAAAGCCAGCCAAAATTGCTAAAGTTGTATCTTTATCAAACTTATAATCTGGGTCAATTTTCGGAACATATTCGTTTTTTTTTGAAAAGGCCCCAACTTTCATGTCACTTTCAAAACCAAAAGTTTGTTTTACTGAAAGTTTAATATCTGTTTTCTGTAAAAATTGATCTACACTCATTTTTTTCCTAAAGTTTTCTTAAGCTGACTATAAGCCAAAGTAATTTTTTTTAATTTATCTTCAAATTTTTTATTACCTTGGTTTTTATCAGGATGATATTTTTTCACAAGTTTTTTAAATTTTTTCTGGATTTCTTCCCATTTTACATCACCATTTAACTCCATTATATCCAAGGCATCTTTGTCGGTTTTCGAAAGATTGGACTTTTTGTATTCTCTAAAACCAGACGTTTGAAAAATGTTTAACTTGTCTTCTAGGGCATTACTCCACAATATATTAAAAAAATTTTCTGAAGACCCAAAATTCTTTGTTGTTTTATGCCAGGTTAAATCAGACTTAATAAAATATTCTACTTCTTGATCATTCATATTTTCAAAATAATTCCAATTTTTATTAAATATTCTTATATGATTTAAACATAATAACCTGTATTTCCTGCTATTGTCTCTCTCAACAGGAGCTTTATACAAACCAGTTTCTTTACAATTTTCCCAATCACATATAATTTTCATATTATTTTTAATTCTATATATTAAATTAAATCAAATGAAAGAATACTTTAAACAAATTGAAAATAAACTTAAAAATGAAATTATTTTCGAAAACTTAGAGATAATAGACAACTCTAAAAAACATCAAGGTCATAAGTTTTTTTCAGAGAATAAATTTCATCTTAAATTAATAATAAAATCTTTAGAATTAAATTCGTTACCAAGGTTAAAAGCACAAAAACGTATTATGAATATTTTAAAAGATGATTTAAAAAATAAGATTCATGCTTTAGAAATTAATATTGAGTAAAAGAATTAATATTTTTTTTCAATTCAATAGTAGAAATTTTACAACTATTCGGTTTAGTAGTTTTTCCAATTTTTCTTAATAAAACAAAATTTACTTTTTCATCGTTATTTTTTTTGTCATTTTTTAGAAACGGTATTAACTTTTTGATTTCATTAAGCTTTGAGTATTTCTTTAAAATGTAATTTAAATTGTTTAATTCATAAATTTTTAAAATATCTTTCAAAGTATTTGGATTACAAATTTTTTTAACAATAGAAAGTTTCGTGGCAATTATCATTCCTGCCAAAACAGCTTCACCGTGAGTAAAATTTTTTGAATAATTATTTTTTACTTCTATTGCGTGAGCAAATGTATGCCCGAAGTTAAGAGTCATCCTTATATTCTTTTCATTTACATCTTTATTTACAAAAGATAATTTTATCTTACAGCTTTTTGTTATCGCGTAAATTAACTTGTCTGAGTCTTGAGTAAAAATAAATTTTGTATTAGATTTAAGCCAATCAAAAAACTTTTTGTCATTGATTATAGCATGCTTTAAAATCTCAGCATAACCACAAACAATTTCTTTTCTAGGTAAACTTTTTAAAAATATAATATCGCTAATTACTAATTTAGGTTGAGAGAAAGTACCTACTAAATTTTTTCCAAATTTTGAATTAACTCCTGTTTTTCCGCCAACAGCTGCATCTACTTGAGATAATAATGTTGTTGGTATACTAATAAAATTTATTCCACGTTTATAAATACTTGATACAAAACCAATCATATCTCCAATTATACCACCGCCAATACCTATAATTAGATCTGATCTATTAAAATTTTTATTCAACAACTTTTCTAAAATTAAATTTGTGGTTTTAATTGATTTTGCCTTTTCACTTGTTTGTATATTTAAATTTAAAAGATCATAATTCTTTAACTGAACGGTAATTTTTTTTCTTAATTTAGAAGGAACCTTTTTATCAAATATTATTGCTATTTTATTTGTATTTGGACATAAAGTTTTGATCTTCCTTGAAAGCAAATGAAGAACATTTTTTCCAATGATAATTGAATAATTTTTACTAGTATTTTTAAACTTTATTTCTTGTGCTTTCATACAAATTGTTAATTTTTTTAATTATTTCATTTACGTTTTTAAAATCACATTTTATTTTAAAATTAGCTTGGCTATAAATTTTTTTTCTATCATTATAAATTTTGCCAAAAGAATTTTCTAAATCTTTACCATCTAAAAGTGGTCTTTTTTTAACATTTTTTAATCTTTTTAATATGAATTTGATGCTTAAGTCCATCCAGACAGTAACGGAGCTTGAAAGAGCTTTATTTCTAACTTTTTTATTTAAAAAACTTCCACCACCAAGTGAGATAACTTGTCTCTCTCTATCCAAAAACTTTAGCGTGGTTTTTTCCTCTATTTTTCGAAAATACTTCTCCCCCTTAGTTTTAAAAATTTCGTCAATTTTTTTCCTCTCTTTTTTTTCAATAATAAAGTCTATATCAATAAATTTAAATTTAAGCTTTTTAGCTAATTTTTTACCGATGGTTGATTTACCAACACCCATCATTCCAGTTAATACAAGGTTTTTATTCAAATTAATTACCAATTTTAAATTTGATTTATCACAAATATGTCTTATTTTTTAAGTTTAAATATATTTTCTTACTATGCAACTTAAATACAATCGACAACAAGGAATTGGAAGCTCAATACTAAAGATACTAATAAAATTATTATTATTATTATTTGTGGTAATTGCATTGATTTTTTTAATCGAGAAAATTAAATTTCCTAGCCCTAAACAAGAATTCAAAATTGACATTACTAATGAAATTAAAAAGCTCAAATAAAATAGTTGTTTTTTTGCTTTTATTTGCTTTGTCTAAACCTTTAAGTGCCGAGGACCAAATTGATATTTGGAGTAAACCAAAAAAAAATGAAATAATTATCAAAGCAGATGAAGACAAAAATGAGACTACAAAAAGTGTTATTTCAAGCACTATCCAAGAAAATAAAATTATAGAAGAGATAAAGATTGAAAATAAAGTTTTAAAAGAAACAGAAGATGAGAAATTATTCGGAATTTACGAACCATCAGACTCGGGGTTTAATTTGGACATGTGGTCAAGAACTAATGCTGAAGATGTAAGATCAAGTTTATCTCGAATTGAAAAAATTAATCTCTCAAAAACTGCCTCAAAATTATTGGAGAGGACAATTTATTCTTTTGCATATCCACCTAAAGATATGAAAGCAGAAGAATTTATAGACATTAAAATAAATTGGATGATCGAGAATAAGAGAATAGATTTAATTGAAGAAACTTTAAAAAATAATAAAACTTTTCATAACAAAAAAAAAGTAATTCAATATTTAGTTGATGAAAATATTGCAAAGGCAAACTTGAAACAAGGATGTGAAAAGATTGAATTTATAGATAAAAGTATAAAAGATCCTTATTTAGAAAAATTTAAAATCTATTGCTTAATATTTAATGAAAAAAAAAATGAAGCTCAGCTCCTTTATGATATTTTAAAAGAACAAGGCCAGTCAGATAAATTTTTCGACGATAAAATAAATTTTTTATTAGGTATCTCAAAAGAGACAAGTAAAAAAGTGAAAGATAATAATTTATTAAATTTTTATTTATCTAGTATTACAATTAAAGATTTTAAATATGAGCCATCGAAAAATACAAAAAAAATTATATGGGAATATCTCGATGCAGCAAACTTAATAAAATTGGAAAATATTGAAGATAAAGAAAAAATAAAAAATTTAGAAATAGCAGCTAATAAAAATCAATTCGATAAAAAGAAAATATTTGATATTTATAAAAAAATTGATTTTAATTTAAATAAATTAATTACTGCAGAAGATAGTTATAAAGCACTAGATGGTACGGATTCTAGAGCTTTAATATATCAAAAATTTCTTCTTTCAGATAACGAAGAAAATAAAGTTGATTTATTGCTTCTATTAGAAAAACTTTTCAAGAAAGATAATTTAGCTAATATTTATTCTGAATTTCTTAATAATAGACTTAAAGAATTGAATAAAAATGAACTTTCTGAGTCCTATCAAAAAATTGTAGAAAATAAAAAGATTGATGAAAATAAGTTCCTATTAGGAAAAGTAAAATATGATGATAAAATCTTACATAAATCAAAACTACTTAAATTTTATATAGAAGATCAAGAACCAAAAAAAACTCAGAAAGAATTTGATAAATTATTTAAAAAGATTAGAAAAAATAAAAAATATTTTTACTCTGCAAAAGATATTGCTTTAATTGAGTCAGTAGCTTTGGATGGCTTAAAAATACCAAGTGATTTTAAAATTGAAAATTTTTCAAAAGAATATGAGATTCCTTCTGGCTTATCAAATTTAGCAGAAAATAATGAATCAGCTTTTTTAGCTTTAAAAATTGTTGAAATTATTGGCGAAGATGAAGTCAGCCAACTTGATTCAGAAACTATTTATTTCATAGTTCATTTATTAAATAAGACTAATCTTAAATATTTAAGAAATGAAATTATAATTACTGCACTACCTCAGAGAGTGTAATTAATATATAATTTTTTTATGGCAATAAAAAAAATCCTGATTGAACCAGATCCAATTTTGAGAAAAAAATGTCAACCTATCGAAAAAGTTAGTCAAGAGGAAAGAAAGTTAATGGATGATATGTTAGAGACAATGTATAAAGCTCCTGGAATTGGTCTAGCTGCTATTCAAATAGGTATATTAAAAAGACTAATTGTTATTGATATTTCAAAAGATGAAAAAAAAAATCCGTTATTTTTAGTTAATCCAAAAATCACATATAGATCAAAAAAAACTTCTGTATACGAGGAAGGCTGTTTGTCTCTGCCTGGTCATTTTGCAGAAATTGAAAGGCCAGAGGAGTGTCATGTAGATTACATTGACTATGATGGAAAAGAGAAAAAAATTGAAGCAAACGGACTTTTAGCGACATGCATACAACATGAGGTAGACCATTTAAATGGTATTTTATTCATCGACTATTTATCAAAATTAAAAAAAGATATGATTATCAAAAAATTAGTAAAACATAAGAAAGAAATAAACAAAATTGTTCTTTAAATTACATGGCTTTAAATTTGATTTTTATGGGATCACCGAATTTTGCAGTTCCAATTTTAAAGGCACTTCAAGACTCGAGACATAAGGTATTACAGGTTTATACACAACCTCCAAAAAAAAAAGATCGAGGACAAAAAAAAAGTTTAACCCCAGTTCATGAATTTTCTTTAAAAAATTCAATCAGTGTGAGACATCCAGACAAAATTGATAAAGATGAAGAAATTGAATTTATAAAAAAATTAAATCCAGATATCATTGTTGTGGCTGCTTATGGTCAAATTTTGTCATCAGAATTATTAAATATTAAAGATTTTAAATTTATAAACGTACATGCTTCTTTGCTTCCTAGATGGAGAGGTGCAGCACCAATTCAAAGAGCAATCATGAATTTAGACAAGGAGACGGGAATTTCTATAATGAAAATTGTTCCAAAATTAGACGCTGGTCCAGTTTTAATGAAATCTAAAATAAAGATTTTTAAGGATTCTAATTTTAAAAAAATTAATGAGCAACTATCTGAATTAGGATCAAAAATGATTTTGGACTCATTGGAGTTAATTGAAAAAAATAATGATAAGTTTATTTCTCAAATTGAAAAAGAAGTTACTTATGCAAAAAAAATAGATAAAAAAGAGACAAAAATAAACTGGAATATGGATGCCAAAATGGTTATTGGCAAAATAAATGCACTTAGCCCAAATCCTGGAGCATGGTTTTACTATGAGGGATCGAGACTAAAAGTTTTTAAAGCTATCGAAATTGAACGACATGGTAAACCAGGACAAATAATTGATAAAAATTTTTCAATAACATGCGCTAAAAATGCCATTCAAATTTTAGAACTTCAAAAAGAGAGCAAAAAAAGAATTACTGTTGATGAATTTTTGAAGGGAAATAATTTAAATGTAGGAAGTATAATTAATTAAAATGTTTAACTATTTGTTAAAAATAGAATATGACGGTTCTAAATTTGTAGGTTGGCAATTTCAAAAAAATGGTAGATCAATTCAAGAAGAAATAGAAAAAGCATTGTACAAAATTTTTCAATCCAAAATAAGAGTAAATGGTGCAGGTAGAACTGATAAAGGAGTTCATGCTTACGGACAATATGCAAATTTTTTAATTCAAAGAGTAATCAAGGATGAAACTAGATTTTTGAAATCAATAAACTTTTTTTTAAGAAAAAATTTTATTTCTATAATTAAAATAAAAAAAAAAAATATTAATTTTCACCCTAGATTTAGCGCAAAGGAGAGGGTCTATGAATATAAAATTATAAATAGAGAAGCTGATTTATCATTGGCTAGAAATAAAGCTTGGCATGTAAAAAAAAAGATTAATATCAAACTTTTAAAAAAAGGCGCAAGAATCTTTGAAGGAACGCATGATTTTTCAACTTTTAGATCAACATCCTGTTCAGCTAAATCACCTATTAAAAAAATGAAAACTGTTAAAGTAAAAAGTAATGGTGAAAAAATTTCAATCATATTTAAATCCGAGTCATTTCTACAAAATCAAGTAAGATCAATGGTCGGATGTTTAAAATATTTATCTTGTGGATCTTGGACTCTAGATAAATTTAAAACAGCTTTCAAATCTAAAAAAAGATCTCAATGTGCTCCACCAGCACCTGCTCATGGATTATATCTTAAAAATGTATTGTATTAAAATCTATTACAAATTCTTCAATCCATACTTTTTAATAGAATTTATCGAAATGTAAAATAAAGAAAAAAAATTTTCAATTATGTTTAACTTGTTATAATCTTTATTAATTTTCCAGATCCAATACAAATTTCTTAAATTATTACTTTGTAGAGAATTTTTTCTAATTCTATATTTAGTTAAGAAATTGTTTAAACAAAAAGCTTGATTATTCTTTAATATGAAGCATTTAAAATAAAAATCTTCACATATTTTTGTATTAGTAAATTTTGCTCCTTTAATGATACTTCTTTTTATCAAAATTGTACTGGTGCAAATAGAAGTATTACGTATAAATCTATAATAATTGAAACTTTGAGGTGGATAAATATAAACAGATTTTTTCCCAAAAGTTTTATAATTTGTATAAGTAAATTGATAATTATTTTTTTTCATAAATTTTAATTGATTATCAAGCTTATTTTTTTCCCAAATATCGTCAGAATCTATAAAAGCAACATATTCTGAATTAGTTTTTTTTAAAGCAAAATTTCTACAATAACCAGCTCCTTGATTTTCTTTGAGCCAATAAATCTTTATTTTTTTATTTTTTGAATATCTTTTTAAAATTTTTTTGGTTTTTTCATCCGAGGCATCATCTACTATTACTAAATTCCATTTTTTGTAAGTTTGATTTATAATACTTTTTAAAGTACTTTTTATATATTTGGAGCTATTGAAGTTAGGTAAAATTATATCTATTTTGGATTTTTTTTTCATAAATCATTAGTTCTTATTTTTAATTCTCCATCTAGATCCTTCTCGAACGATATAACCAACACATTTTTTTGATCCACATTTACAGGGAAAATCTCTATAATCTTGATCAAAACCAAATCCATAATCATAGGTTAATTCTTCACCTTTTTTTATATCTCTAATTGCATATACCCAAACTTTTAAACCTGTTCCATACACCTCACAGTTTGGGTCACAAGAATGATTTATAAGCCTAGCAGTATTATATTTAAAATCTCCATCAAGATCGTATTTTTTATTTATATTAAAAAGATATATAGCCTTTTCATTGTCAAATTTTGAGTTTTCCTCAACTTGTTTTTTGGTTATTATTCTTCCTTTATATTCAATTATTTTGGTACGATCTTTAATATCTTTAGCTGCGTATAAACCACGATTATCTATGTTAGATTTTTTTATTTTATATAATTTCACTTAAAGTACTCTACTAAAAATTCATTATATATTTTTGTTAGTTTTTTTAAGTCTGTCAAAGAAACACACTCATCTACTCTATGCATAGTTTTGTTTACTAAGCCAAATTCTAGACAAGGAGCAATTTTTCTAATAAATCTTGCATCAGAGGTTCCCCCAGTAGTAGACAGTTTTGGGCTGATTTTAGTAATCTTTTTAATAATCTTTTTTGCCATAAAAACATTTTTCTCAGGTTTTGTTAAAAAAGCATCTCCGTTTGCCATATAATTAACTTTAAACCTACATTTATTTTTTTTACTTAAATTTTTTATTACGAGGCTAATCTTTCTTTTTAACGAAGCTGAACTGTGCAAATTATTATATCGAACATTAAATTGAGCTCTAGCCCTTGCTGGTATAACATTATGAGCTGTATTATCTACATTTATCGAAGTGAATTCTAAATTTGAAGGTTGAAAATTTTTGTTACCTTTATCTAGCTTTTTTGCTTTAAGTTTTTTGCATATATCCACAAGTGTATTAATTGGGTTATTAGAGAGATGAGGGTAAGCTATGTGACCTTGCGTTCCAGAAATTTCAATATTTCCTGAAAGGCTTCCTCGTCTGCCAATTTTAATCATCTCCCCGAGTTTATTGGGATTTGTAGGCTCTCCAACAATACAAAAATCAATTTTCTCTTTTTTTTTAATTAAATAATCAACTACTTTTTTCGTCCCATTTATAGCATAGCCTTCTTCATCACCAGTAATTAAAAAACTTATTGACCCTTTAAATTTAGAATTTTTATTTAAAAATTTACTTACTGCAGAAACAAAACAAGCTATTGAACTTTTCATATCATTAGCTCCTCTTCCAATTAAATGATTTTTTTTTATAGCTGGTTTAAAAGGATTTACAGTCCAATCTTGAATATTTCCAGGCGGGACAACGTCAGTATGCCCTGCGTAGCAAAGGTTCGGCCCCATTTTTCCTAATCTTGCATAAAGATTTTTTATTGGTTTACTTCTTTTATCTTTAAATTCTAATATTTTACAATCAAAACCTAGTGTTTGTAATTTCTTACTTAAGAATTTTATTGCACCGGCATCTTTTGGTGTAATACTCTGAAATTTTATGAGTTCTTTTGATAACTGTAATTCGTTAATTTTAGCCATTAGTCTCTTAACAAATCATTAATAGAAGTTTTACTTCTTGTTTTTTCATCAACTTTTTTTACTATAACCGCGCAATACAATGATGGTCCGTTAGGGTTTGATTTGTTAGGTAGACTTCCAGGAACTACAACTGAATATGCAGGAACTTTACCGTAATGTATTTCTCCAGAGTTTCTATCCACTATTTTTGTTGATGCGCCGATATAAACTCCCATTGATAGCACAGCTCCTTCTTCTACCAAAACACCTTCAGCAATTTCAGATCTAGCGCCGATGAAGCAATTATCCTCGATAATAACTGGGCCTGCTTGAAGTGGTTCTAGTACGCCTCCAATACCTGCGCCACCAGAAATATGACAATTTTTTCCAACTTGAGCACATGAACCAACAGATGCCCAAGTGTCAATCATAGTACCTTCATCTACATAAGCACCAAGGTTTACAAAGCTGGGCATTAAAACTACGTTTTTAGCAATGTATGCTCCTTTTCTTACAACGCCATTCGGAACATGACGGTACCCCGCTTTTTTCCAATCTTTCTCTTTCCATTTAACAGTCTTTCCAGGTACTTTGTCATACCAAGTAGTGTATGGACCTTTCATCATCTCCATTTTATTTATTCTGAAGCTTAACAAAATAGCTTTTTTAATCCACTGATTAACAACCCAATTTCCATTTTGTTTATTTGCAACTCTAATTTTTCCGTTATCAACTAAATCAATAGTTTCATTAATAGCTTTTATAAGTTTTTTATCGGACTTTGGGTCCTTTTTTTCTTTTATTTCAAAAGCCTCGTTTATTAATTTTTCAAGTTTATCGTAGCTCATTAATCTCCTTTAAAAATTTTGCCAAGTTGTCAGTCTTATAATTAATGAAATCTGAGTCAGAATATTTTGCTGCCCAAGGTTCATTATTTTTAATCCAAACAGTTTTCATTCCTAATTCGTATGCTGGCTTTAAATTTCTAGCAATATCT